>Ga0209108_10000023_pt1 | contig 58542 bp, 53 predicted proteins | sample Rifsed10ft1_FD_184003 | JGI IMG/M metagenome (GOLD analysis project Ga0209108, IMG submission 184003) | Soil microbial communities from Rifle, Colorado, USA - sediment 10ft 1 (version 2) | ecosystem: Environmental > Terrestrial > Deep subsurface > Rock core/Sediment | place: Rifle, Colorado...
CTTGTTCGCCACGTCCCCGTTGGCGGCGATCCGATCCGCCCCCACGATACAGAGGTGAATTTTCCCCTGCCGCATGAGTGCGCCGGCCATATTGTCCGTGATGAGCGTCACAGGAATCTTGTCCTGCATCAACTCCCAGGCCGTGAGTCGCGCACCCTGCAGAACCGGCCTGGTTTCGTCTGCGATGACCTGAATATTCTTCCCCTGCTCCCAGGCCGCGCGAATGACGCCCAATGCCGTCCCGTAGCCGGCGGTTGCCAAGGCACCGGCATTGCAATGAGTCAGGATCGTTTGACCGCTCGCAATGAGTCCCGCTCCGTGCTGTCCCATCGCCTTACAAAGCGCGATATCTTCATCGAGAATAACTTGTGACTCCTTCAGCAGTGCGGCTTTGATGGACATAATTGGCTGCGTGCGTAACGAGCTGAGCATGCCTTTCATCCGTTCGATGGCCCAAAACAGATTGACCGCCGTCGGCCTGGTCGACGCGAGGTGATCGCAGATCACAAACACCGCCTTGGCGAAGCCCTCATAGTCTGATGCCGTGACAGTCTGGGCACCCAGTGCGACCCCCATCGCCGCAGTCACGCCGATCGCCGGAGCGCCTCTGACCTTGAGGCTGCGAATGGCCTCGGCGACGGTCTGATAGTCCCGGCAGTCTAAAAACTCGACGTACTCCGGCAACCGGCTCTGGTCGAGCAGCCTTACTGCACCGTCTTTCCATTCAACGGTAGGAACCATGGAGGAATCTTGTAGCGGGAACTGCGGCACAGTGCAAGGGGTTGGCCCGCATTATTCATGACGGTTCGTTGCGAAATCGCGCAGTCGCCATGCGAGACAGGCGCGCGGAGCCGCGAGGCGGGGTAACACCCCGCCTGGGAGTTCCGAAGGGGGTGTGCCCCCTTCGTGGGGATTCTACAAGGGGGCTGGCCCCCTTGTAAGAGCGGGCGAGGCAAGCCCCACCGCCGATTCTGCGAGGGAGGGAGGCATACTTGACACAGTATGTTGACCGACTGAATGGCGAGCCCGCCTGCCTGGACGCAGTGCCAACCGCGTCCAGGCTTGTCGCAGCGGGCGAATCCGCGATTGCAGCAGAAACGCTCATGAATAATGCGGGCTAGCGTTTCTGGCGACCGCTCCACTCCAAAATTGTGATCATGACCACAATCAAGCAGGCTTGTACGAGCAACAGCAGCGCCTCAGCCGTTCCGGCTTCACGAAGGGCTAAGGCTGCCAGCCCGAGGCAAATCGTCATGAGACAAATCATCGCGACACTCGCCTGGCGAGACCCCAACGCACGCTCCAACCGATGATGGAGATGGTCTTTGCCCACGTAGTCGAGCCATCCCTTGATCGAGCGCACTTTCCCTGTCGCCACCCGTTCCATAGTGATATGGATCATGTCGTAGATGAGCACACCGAAGATAAGCAGCGGATTACTAAATGAGACGATCGGACTATGATCCGCCCAATTCCCTTTGACGGCGAGACAGGCAAGCGTGAACCCGAGGAAAGTCGCTCCACCGTCTCCAAGAAAAATCACAGCAGGTTTACGCCCACGAAAATTATAAGGAAGAAATCCTGCCCCTGCCCCGATGATGGCAATGGCAAGCCAACCCAATTCAGGCTGGTTTGTTTCAAATGCCACCACTCCCATGAATCCGGCTATGAGAATCGCAAGCCCCGTGGCCAGGCCATCCATACCGTCAAAAAAGTTGAAGGCGTTCGTGATCCCAACGATCCAGAACAACGTCAGCATGACGTTCGCAACATCGCCGACTGGACCGCCCGGAAACAGCGTCAGAACCTTGCCCGTGGAAATGACGATCCCGGCTGCCACAAGTTGGGCGACCAGCTTCGAAGCAGCAGGCAATTCCCAAACGTCATCGATCACACCGACGATCAGCAATAGCGATCCGGCCGCCAGCGTGGCGATCATCCAGTCCGGCAGGATCGAATTCAACAGCACAGAGCCGAGGAATCCAAGATAGACTGCCACACCACCAAGCCTGGGAGTCGGGTGCACATGGATCTTACGCTCCGACGGTTGATCGACCAGCCCCCACTGATGACCGAGATGCACCATGAACGGCGTCAATGCGCCGGCAACGAGAAACGCAAAGAGGAGGATGTAGAGCCATCGAAGACCTTCGAGCGCGAAGAGATGACGAACCGTGGGAACCGCCAAGGCCATCGCTCCCAGCAGGGCCCCCAGCGCAGCCGGTGTCAGCCAGCTCCGGCTGCTGCGCAACGCGAACGGTGAGACCTCGACGTCAATGGCTTTCATGAAAGGACCTGGACCAACGATTGTTGAATCTGCCGGACTTCGTCATCTGTGAGATCGGGATAGAGTGGAATCGACAGCGCCGTTCTGTCCGCTTCGTCACTATTAGGGAAACCGGACTGATCCAGATAGCGGTGGAGCGGTCGAAAGACAGGCTTGCGGCAGTGAATCCCCTGCTGTTCCAATCGGCTAATCAGGCTCATGAGACCCTCAGGGTCAGTCTGTACATGCGGCAACCTGATTACAAATCGATAGTACCCGTGCGTCCTGCCTGGAGGCACGCTCGGACAGACGGCGGCCTTGGAGGAAAGGGTCGTCCGATAGGCTGCCGCGAGAAACCGTCGCCGTTCATGAAAGGCCGCGAGTCGTGCCAGTTGAGATAGCCCGAGCGCTGCGTGCAAGTCGGTCAGTTTGAGATTGAAAGAGGAGGGATCCAGTGTGGCTGCGCCATCATATTCGCGCAGCAACCTGACTCGTTCGAGTAACGCTCCCTCATTCGAAAGTACCATCCCGCCTTCTCCGGCGCACAGCAGCTTCGTCGCGTAGAAAGAACACACGGTGAGTCGTCCGACCGTGCCGACTGGCCGCCCTTGTTCCGACACCCCTAGCGTCTGTGCACAATCCTCAATCAGCGGAATCCCAATCCGTTCAAGTGCCGTCAGATCAGCCGGCAGGCCGAACAAATGCGGGACAATGATCGCGCGAGTCTTATTGGTCACCGCCTGGCAGGCTGCGAGCGGGTCGATGTTGAACGTATTCAGATCGATGTCGACGAGCCGGGCCTCTGCCCCCACTCGTTGCGTCGCGAGCCATGGCGCCGGACAGACATAGCTTGGCATGATGACTTCGTCACCGGCTCCAATCCTGAGCGCCCGCAGCGCCAGCTCGAGCGCCGCGGTCCCTGAACTGACGGCCACCCCACCCTGCAAGCTAAAGAACCCTGCCATCCCACCTTCAAATCGCTTCACCCAGGGCCCTTGTGAAATCTGCCCGGAACAAAGTACCTCGGCCGTCGCTCGCAAGTCCTCCTGGTCGATCGCAGGCCGTGAGTGGGGAATTATTGTCGCCACAGTCGTCATATGCCGATATTAATAAACAATCGCAGCGGGACAAAGCCTTCTGCGTTTTTTACCCGACCCTGGATGCCGCGGAAGTGCGCCCCGGCCCGAATCACATCCACGATACTTAGATCTTCGATGTTGGTCTTTTTCACCTGCGATACGTGGGCCTCAATCGATTTGATCTTCTCCTCGACCACCTGATCAATATCGACAAAGACAGTCGGCGAGAAGTTCTGGGTTGTCGGTCCTTCGTAGAACAACACGTTCTTGGTATAGCGGGTCGCGGTGATCGTACTCATCGCCAGGTGCCTATGGTCCTGATGGGTATCGTCGTGATAGTGCGAGAAAATAAAGTGCGGCTGGACCTCCTTCACTACCGCTTCGATCTCCTGAATCAATTCGCGTCCCATCGGAACCGCCGTATCCTCATACCCGCCCCAGAAAATCCTCTCGGCCCGCAATTGTTTCGCCGATTGCTCCTGCTCACGTTTGCGTACGTCGCCCGAACCACCCTTATCGCCGGCCGTCATTACCATCAGAAAAATGCGATGCCCCTTTTGCGCATACTTGATCAACGTGCCGCCGCATCCGGCCTCAATATCGTCCGGGTGTGCGCCGATTGCCAGTATCCGCATCGGCACTCTACGCTCGTTCGCCATTTCATCCTCCTCGTGCGGTGTTAGCCCGCCGTGACCTCGTTCTGTCCCGCCCGTGCATCGCGCAATCGCGTCAGCGCCTCCGGGCCGCAACAGAACAACAGATCGATTGCCGACATTGCCGGCATGAATGGTTCGTAGACTTGCCGATACATCGGATGTTGGAACTGTTGAATCTCCAGCCTCAATCCGGACGATTCAAACCGCGTGGTATCCAAATACTGCTCCCCGCCTGGACCGGAGAGATATCCCGATGCTCCAACGGCATGACAGAGATCGATCAACCGGTCGGTGGGCTCTTCGCGCGCCGCCCATTCCGACGCACAGCGAACGGGCGTCGTAATCCCAAAGGCCCCGAGCAGCCAGCGAATCACCGCCATATTCAGATCGTGCAACCGTTCCCATGGAGTCGCATAGAGACTGTGCAACTCCGACAGATAGCGGTCGCGGAACGGCGCCCGCGCATAATGCATCTCAACGGCGCGCAGGTGCTGGCTCCTCCAGGTCACGGCCTGATTAATCCGAACATCTTTCAGCAGTTGGCCATAGTGATGGAGGACCGGCACGGTGATCCATTGGCAGCCGTCCGCGGTTCTGATCCTATTGCGATTTTGCCACTCGTTCTTTTTAAACTGTACCGAATCCAAGGCGATGAACAGATCCGCTTGATCGATCTTGTCCAGATACCCAAGCCACGGCAGAAACTGCGGTTGATGAATCGTGACACGCATGGGTTCAAGTAAAAAGTCTGAAGGCGAAAAGTAAAAGTTTCATGCTTGTTGTGCCTTTACACTTTTTCCTTTTTACTTTCGGCGTCACCAGACGACGAAATCGGCCCCACGAAGATTGGATTACTCAACAGCTCGCCGCTGCCGGTGATCTCCACTCGATAGGTCATCCGCTCATTTATTGGCACAGTTGAATCGGGCCAGTCGACGCGAAATGGTGTCTCACCAGCCAACTGAGCCAGGACCTCGCCGGAACGAATCACACGCACCTTTATAGGATGGCGCCCGCGATCGGTCGCCGTGACGGACAGGTGGACCATGAGATCGCGCGCGCCGTCTGGATCCAGCCTGTCACCAACCGAGGCCGCTTTGGTTCCACCCTGGCACACCACTCGAAACTCATCGAGCCGAAGCTGGACGCGATGATCGCCATCTCCCACCGCATAGGCGTGCCCGGATCGAAGCGCCTCCAGCACGCCGGCAACCGTCCGTTCTTTCACCCAGAGCGCCGTCACAAGACGAGGCAAATCCTTACCGGCATCGCTCAATCCATGAAACGCCAGCTCCCCGATGAGCACCGGGATCGGTCGCTGCTCATGGGCAGGCAATTGCAGCAACCGATCCCACAACTCACCCGGCTTGATGATTGTTCGCCCATCCTGATAGAGCCCGCCAAATCCGGTATACCCCGTCGTCTGCAGCAACGCCTCAGGGTGGGGCTCCGTCTTAACGGTCACGGTTCCCAATGGCCCAGCAGCATATTCATGAAAGTCTCGCGCTTCTGTCATCGACCAAAAGACAAGCCCTCCCTTGTCCCTCACATCATCGATAAGGGCCTGATAGGGACGATACCCCAGCCGATCGTCATACGAACTAAACGCAGGCTGACTCAGAGGCCAAGCATTGGCCACCAGCGCGACCGCAAGGACTATCAGGGTACAGGCGACAGTGCGCCGTAAAGATCGCTGATCGGTACGGCTACTGAGCGGCTTCCACAGCCAGACGGCGGGAACAACCAACAACAGCGGCGCGCCATTCACCACCCCTCGCCAATCGAACGTGTAGGATCCCGGGTTCCCGCTCACAGGAAGGGACCGATAGTCCTCCGGCCTGGTCAGGCCGAGCGCCAGCAGATTGCGTTGGGCATTGTGCATCGTCAACGTGCGTCCCACTAACGAACCAGTCCAATAGTAATAGGGAGCGACCTCGACACCCGGCACGATGATCAGCTTCGAGTGACGGCTCTGCGCTGCCGCGATCTCGCCTAAATACCGTTCGATCCCATACTCCAGCACGGATGGAAAACTGACCTGATGTTTCAAGAGACCAGGCAAGGGCCAGAGTCCATATTCATAGCGGAGAGAAAAGTTGTCGCTCAAAATCAGCACATCGAGGCCGAGCTGTTCTGCCCGTTCGGCCAGCGACTCAATGGTCAATTCACCGGTACTGGCAGTACTATGAACATGCACCGTGGCCAGCAACTGCTGCCGATCATCCGATGCCTGTGCGCGCGCAACAAGGCCCGGCAGGCATGCCACCACGATCATAAATAACAGCATCAGCCGGCGCGTACATTTCATTTGTTCGTCTCGCTTACAGATGAACACTGAGCGCCTCGGCAAAGATTGATTCGATTGCGTGAACCATTGAGGCGGACCCGTATCGACTATCCACGCTTCGGCTCGCAGCCAGGCCCAACTGCCCTGCCCACTCCGGTCGATCGAGCAATCGACGCAGTGCCTCAGCCAACGCACCGGCATCGCCAGGAGGCACGAGCAAACCGGTTTTCTCGTGGCTGATGACGGCTGGAATACCGCCGACGCGTGAGGCAATGACCGGAAGGCCCGCTGCCATCGCTTCGATCAACGCACGTCCCATCCCTTCGTTGAGCGAAGGCAGGACGAACAGATCCATCCCCCCGAGACAGACCTCGACATCGTCCCTGTGGCCCAAGAGATGTACGGCATCGCAGAGACCGGCCAATTCCGCTTGCTGCAGGAGTGCCTCATGTCGATCTCCGCTACCGATGATCACGAGATGGAGGGAGGGAAAGTCCTGTTTCAACTTGGCAACGGCCTCAATCAGGTATTCATGGCCTTTAATATCGGTGAGCCACCCGACCGATCCGACGACCAGCGCGTCCGGTGGACAGCCGAACCAATCCGGCTGTTGTTTCCCCTGGACCCTCGCCCGCCCGAACCGCTCCCGATCAATCCCACTCGGCACCACGGCAAACCGGTCGGCCTTGCCGACCTCACGATCGAGGTGTTCCTGACGTTCCGCTTCCGTCAGCGCAATCAGTCGATCCGTGATGGCACTCAGCACCAGCTCGATCTGAAGAAACAGCCAGGATCGGAATGGACCGAAATGGCCGTAGAACACATGGCCGTGCGGCGTATGGACGATGACCGGCACCCTCGCAACCCAGGCAGCCACTCGCCCTAACACACCGGCCTTCGATGTATGGGTATGGACCAGTGCCGGCTTCTCGCGCCGGAAGAGGCAAAACAATTGCCACAGGGCCTGCACATCTTTGAGCGGATGGACCTCTCTCGTCAGCGAAGGAAGCATCATCCAACGAATTGCGGCCTGCTCGAGTTGCCGACAATTCTCCTCGGTCGCTGCCTGCCCGCCTTGGGCATCCCAATAACCTGGATACCCGGCGACCACAAGCGGCTCGAATTGCGCACGGTCATGTCCGAGGGCGGTCAGCATCGTGTTCTTCGCCGACCCGCCATAGTCGAGGCGCGTGATCACATGGATCACCTTCCTCGCCCTAGGAGCCTGTTCGATATTGCCCTTCGCCGCAGTAGAACGGTCCCGGTTGGACAGGCTCATGAATAGACGGTCCAGATCAGCCGTATGCGCCACCCAGTTGTAGCGCCGTTCCACGACCTCGCGACCTCTCTTTGAGAAACGCTCTCGCTCACCCGGTTGATCACGAAAGCGCTCCAACACCAATCGTAACGTTTTTGCGAGAGACACTCCGTCAGTCCCTTCCGTTACAAACAGCGGATCGACCGTTCTCAACACTTCTGGAATCGCGCCGACCGGCGTCCCCATCACCGGCGTCCCGCAAGCCAGCGCCTCGACCGTCACCAGGCCGAACCCTTCGAGTTGCAGCGTCGGCATCACGACCAAGTCAGAAGCCTGGTAGTACTTCGCCAGCTGATCCTCCGGCACGAATCCGAGCAACTGCACTTCGTCTTGTAATCCCTTGCTGCGAATCAACTCCTCCAATCGTGGGCGCAGTTGGCCCTCTCCTCCGATCAGAAGCAGTAGATTCCGCGGCTCCTGCCCAAGCATCGTCATGGCCTCGAGAAGATTTTCCAACCCCATGCGCGGGACCAGATTGCGAACCGTAAACAAAATCGTGCGGCTCTCCGGTAATTTGAGTTCCCGCCTGATCTCATTCCGATCGTGCGGTGGATAGAACGTGCCCGGGTCGGCTGCGCCGGGAACGACGGTGATGTGTCGCGACGCAATTCCATGCGTAGCCATCACTTGTTGCTTCATGAATTCGCTCAAGACGACCACATGATGACAGCGGCGCATCACCATTCGTTCAATCCAACTCCTGGCGCGCGCGCTCAGCCGCCGCCTGACCCGTTCCAGCGTCGTCGTCGCCCGCTCTGCTCTGGTAAGATATTCCTCTTGCGCCAATGAGTGACAGACGTAGACCCAGCGGCTGACCGTCCGATAGCGAGACAAGATCGGACCCAGTCCAGCCAGTGACTGGTGAATCATGGCGACATCGACAGGACTGGTCTGTCGCGTCAGATCAAACACCTGAAGGGAATTCTGCACCGAGGACCAGACAAAGGCCGGCTCGCTGGTTCGCCTCACGGGATATCGCCGTTCGGTCACGCTTCCAATCGATAGGGTGGCCTCTGCAGACTCGAAGGGAGCTCGCGCGATCACGCAGACGTGATGGCCCAGCTTAGTAAGCCCCAACGCCTGTTGCCGGAGGACTCGCTCGGCGCCACCGATCACCCGTTCGGCCGTGACTTCTGCAAACAGGACGACATTCATGCCACGCCCACTCCCCTCGAAGGGTAGGAAACAGGCCGAACCAACTGCTGATGCCACAGTTCCAACACCATGAGCGCATAGAGTTGATCCGTGAAATTTCGTCGACCACTGTGGTGCTCTGCGAGCAGCCACTGTACATAGGCAGGATTGACATAGCCCCGTCGACGGATCGCCTCATCGGACAGCAAATCCCGACTCATCTCGCGCAGATCCTCGCGCAGCCAGCGTCCAAGTGGCAGCATAAATCCTCGCTTAGGTCCAGATACAATACTTTTTGGTAAGATGTCTTGCAGTGCTTTCCTCATGAATCCCTTTAACTTCCATCCTTGCAATCTTGTCGCTGCCGGCAATGAACAGGCGAAGGCCAGCAAATGGTGGTCGCAGAAGGGCACTCGAAGTTCGAGTGAATGAACCATGCTCATCCGATCACCCATCCGCAACAGATCGTCCGGCAGATAGGTCTGTAGATCAACGCCCATTGCGCGATCGGCTGGTTCGTGTGAAGGCCAGCGGCCGAAGAGATTCCGGACATTGCAAAGCGCTGAGCTGTCGGCCACAGTAGAACGGAGTCCATCGGCAAACAGCGACGCGTCCCATCCAGCCGGATGAAACGTCGTCCAGCGGAGGTATTGCTCATCCAACGGGCGATAGCCATCCAGCAAAAATCGTTTGATGCGGCCACGAACGTCGCGCCCTCCTGAACCATCCGGCAGACAGGCGGCGGCACGAGACGCAATCCATGAGCGCATCGCCACAGGAAATGCCGCATAGCGACCCGCCGCGCGCAGCCCAAGATAGCGAGGATAGCCTCCGAAGAGTTCGTCGCCGCCAATTCCAGACAGCGCAACCGTCACGGACTGTCTGGCCACCTCGGACACCAAGTATGTAGGAATGGCCGAGGAATCGGCGAATGGCTCTCCCATGCCGGCCACGACGCGAGGAAGCAGCGAGACCGCATCGGGACGCAGCACGGCTTCCGTGTGGTCCGTCCCGAAGTGTGTCGCGAGGAGCCGGGCGGCCTTGATCTCATTGTAGGATTGGTCTTCCGGCGCCTCGTACCCGATGGAAAACGTTTTGATCGATCCAGAAATCGTCTCGCGCATGCAGGCCAAGATCGACGCGGAGTCCAACCCACCGGACAAAAACAAGCCGAGCGGCACGTCACTGACCAGATGCGCCTGCACGGAGTCGCGTAGTGTGCTCAGAAATCGCTCGCACTGGTCGCCCTGCGGAGCCTCAACCTGACACAGGGCCTCTTCCTCAGGATGGTAATAGCGCCAAAAATCCAACCGACCCCGTACAATCTTGAGGGCCTCGCCTGGTCGGAGCTGATAGACGCTCTCCACAATCGTATCGGGCCCCGGCACATAGAGCAGCGACAGATAATCTGCGATGGCCTGCGGACGGATCGTCCAATCCGGGAGCCCTTCCAGCAGTGACGGCAATTCCGACGAAAAGAGCACACGCTGAGCAGCACCCGCTTTCCCAGGTTGGACAGAGTAATACAAAGGTTTGATCCCCAACCGATCGCGGACCAGCAACACGAGATCTCGCTCCCGATCCCAGATGGCGTAGGCGAACATCCCCCGCAGCCGGTAGACCGCCTCTGCTCCCTCCTCTTCATAGAGATGCACCAGGACTTCTGTATCGCCATCGGACTGAAAGCGATGACCTTTTTGGATCAACTCCCTGCGGAGTTCGCGATAATTGTAGATCTCACCATTCAAGACCGCCCAGACAGAGCCGGTCTCGTTCCGAACCGGTTGATGGCCACCGGTCGGGTCAATCACCCGTAATCGCCGCACCGCGAGGGCCACGCCTGCGTCGTGATACGTCCCTTCGTCGTCCGGCCCCCGATGGACAAGCCGATCGAGCATCCGGTCAAGCAGGACCGGATCGTTCTCCCCTACAAGGCCGCAAATACCACACATGGAATGACGACTCCAAATAATCGTGCTATCGACTCTTCTCCGTCAGAACGCGCTCTCGCCGTTCATACTCCTCCCGCTCCCTCTGATGGCGGGGCGAAACTTCCTCGGGCGGCACATCAACCGGCTCGTATCGAATACTTTTGGCAGACCCCACCGAGGTAAGCAGCGACCGCACTCCGAGGGTAGCTAATGCGGCGAGCAGGCAGAGGACAACGACGATACCCAAAAACCTGATTGAACTCCGCCACCGCCGGTGCCTGAACCAATGGGATGTACTCATCTCAACCCCTCACTCCGCCTGGCGATGAGCTCAAACGAAGGAGCCCAGACCATGCGGCCTCCCGTCACCTTATAGAGCAGCTCCGCACAGGACCAGAAGGCCGTCGCACCAATCCTCCATTTGAGGCGACTCATCCACGGATTCCCCGAAGTGAGAGGCCCGCGACTCGGAACTGAATTATGGATCGCGATGGTGTGCAATCCGATCCCCTGCAGCAACGAGCGGAGGGCTTGAGGCGAATACAGAAAAAGGTGAAAGGCCTGATCAGAGCGTGACCCGACCCACCGGGCCGGTGTCCGCATCGGGAGATGAAACGCCCCATTGGTCTCTCTGATGACGACGAGGCCCGCTGGCGTTAGTGCGCCCGAGACCTGTCGCAAGAGGCTCGCCGGATTCGTCACTGTCTGCAATACGTTCACAAGTGTGATCACGTCGAACGGTTCATGCTCACCAGCCCGTTCCAACCAATCGGAAGAGAGCATCGTCAGATCGCGACGAGCGGCGCGCGCGACAGCTTTCTTCGACAACTCCAACCCATAACAGGTCCATCCCGCCGATTGACAGAGTGACAAGAACGCGCCGTCTCCACAGCCTACATCGAGCAGCCGACCAGGAGGCTTCCGGTACATGCCAAGACGACGTGCGACACTCTCAAACACAGGGTCGCGGTCGGACGACGCCTCAGCCTCACCGTAGGCCTCGTCGTAGTCTTCACGGTAAAACTCCTCGACCAAGGCTCTCAGCGGACGAGGATTCAGAAAGACTAAACCACAGCCTGGACAACGCACATAGCGTCTGGTCGGCGTCTGAAACACATCCTCCGACAGCGCCTGACTGCCACAAGGGCAAACAACCTGCTCTGTCTCCGGCATGACCGCCGTCTTCACGCCAGCACCCGTTTCTGAGCCATTGGCCGCACACCCGCGTCCTGCATCGCCGCATCAAAAATTGCCGTCGTATTTGCAACCATGCGGTCCACCGTAAACCGCTTCTGCACCACTGCTCGTCCTGCTGCTCCCATTTTCGATGCAGCGATCGGATCGCTCAGCACGTCTCGCATCGCCCGCGCCAGCGCCTGGGAATCTCGAGGTGGCACTAGCAGCCCGGTCTTACGGTCTTCTATTAATTCAGGAACACCGTTGACTCGTGACGCGACCACCGGACGACCCATGGCCAGCGCTTCCAACAGCACAAACGGGAATCCCTCGGAAAGAGACGGCAGCACAAACAAATCCGCAGCAGCCAGAATATCGGTAATGTCCTCACGAACCCCTACAAACCGACAGGCCCGTTCGACATCCAGGTCAATCGCCATCCGCTGCAATACATCCTGCAACTCGCCCTCTCCTACAAACACACAGCAAAGCTGGGGCCATGTTTCGAGCAGGCGAGGAAGCGCCTGCAAGAGGTAACGATGGCCCTTCTGTTCCGTCAATCGCGCGATCGTGACCAGCACCGGTCCCTGTCTAATTCCCAACTCTTGTCTGACTTTTTGACAGTCCGGCTGTGACGGAAACGCCGAGAGGTCCACTCCGTTGTAAACGGTCTGTGTCTTCGCTGCTACAGCCGGGCACTCATCGATCAGGTCGCGACGATTGGCATCCGAAACACAAATAATCCGATGGACCAGGGGGAGCGTCAGTCGTAACAAGTACGTATAGAGCCATCGTTTGAGCGAACGAACTTCATAGTCTTTCAGTGAATTATGCACCGTCGAGATAATGACCGGCACACCGGCCAGACGTCCTGCAATCCGTCCATAGAAATTCGCGCGCGCTCCGTGCGTCTGAAGAATCGTCACTCGCTCCCGCACAAGCAACCGCGTCAACCGCCAGAGGGCAATGGGATTGAACAACGGCGCCAAATGGACGAGGTGCGTCTCCACTCCTCGCTCTTGCATGCGCCCCACAAACGGACCGGGCTCCGGACAGATCAGCAGCGCTCGATACTGCGCGTGGTCGAGACGGTCCAAAAGCAGTTCCAAATACCGTTCGCCGCCTCCGTAGCCGGCCGATCCTGCCAGCTCTGCAAGGACAACCGGAGTCATGGCTTTCTTCCTAGGATCAGTAAACTCCCGCGCAAATGCGGGATGAGATAGAACGGCACCTTGGCCCAGTCAATCGCACTCTGGCGAGCGGTCTTTTGGCAGTCCTGCGTGTCCTCGCCCAAAAAAAACTGTGACAGAGCGATGTTAAACCCGATGTGGCGCAGCATCTCTGCCAGCTCATGCATCGCATATTCCCGCGCATGCGGTCGCCATTCATCGTTCGGATCGTTGTAACCGGGAGGGGCCAGTCGATCGTTGGGCGATCGACCGATCAATAGTTTGAAGACATTGCCGATGCGAGTAATATTGGGCGTTGTGATTACGAGATGGCCACCGGACTTCAACAGTCTGTAGGCCTCCGTCATCAGATGCAACGGCGAGGTGAGGTGCTCAACGATCTCCAGGGCAAACACGAGCTGCGCGGAATGGTCGGGCAGCGGGACTTTTTCCTGATACCCTTTGGACGTGAATTGTTGCCCGGCCGGATCGAGATTGACGGTGAGAATATCTACATCGGCATCCTGTCTCATGAACTGCACGAACTCGGAACTGGCCATCAGCCCGGCTCCGAACAGACGCGCATCTCTCGTCGGCTCGATCCCGCGCAATAGACGCAACAGACTGCCTGGAAACGGACCGAAGTCGATAATGGTCGGCGCGCCGTCAGGCAAGCATCGCAGCCCACTACGAAGCGCGACCTGCAGGCGATCGCGACATTTCATGGTATGGCTCATCGGCGTGACGAAGCGTGGGTCGTCGTCCCCAAACGTTTCATACTGGGAGGGACAATAGGCGCGTAGCACACGGTCGAAGTTTTGAGCCGTCAGTTCGTAGGCCATAAAGAATTACACCGCCGCATGAGACGCAGGCCCTCGACACACCCATACAGTTCCCACCGTGCCTACCTCTTCCAGACGATGGAGAGATGCATAAGGCACGGTAACACAGGGAGCGCATACCGGCCAGCCTCGACTGTCAATTGCACATAGGCACATAGACGAGCATCAACAGTGTGGCGGAAGACCATCGACCCGCCATGCTTCCTTTGGTCGCCTGTGTCATTTCATGCAAATTGCAATGAGATTCGTATCGTCGGCCACGCCTTCCTTATATTCGATATCTTCCGGGGTGATTGCCTTCAACGTGGGCCCACCTTGAAGCCAACTGACCAGACCACCGAGCCAATGACGAATCGGACGCGGAACGAGATTACGGATGCCACCCGGATCGAATCGCCGCACGCCATCCATCGATCGCTCAACGGCTTTCAATCGAACACCTTGGCGGCGGCCGAACCAGCGGATGGTCGTGAAGAATGGCGACAGGATGTCTTGAAACTCCTCCTGGTTGTACTCCCGCACGTGATAGGGGTCTTCCGGCTTATATGCCACACCCTTCCCGTGAGGCGTAAAGATGACCAGCGTACCGGTCTTGCGTAAGACGCGCGCGACTTCAGCCACGAACCGTCGGTCGTCCATGATATGTTCGATCGTATCTTGCGACAGAATACAGTCGAAGGTTTCGTCACGAAAACCGAGCGCACAACCATCCATCGCCAAAAACGACGCGCCTGAATGACCATAGCGGGCACGGTTGCGGGCGACGATCTGAGGCACGCAGTCCACCCCGACGACTCGACCAGCCTTTCCGCTCAGATAGTCGGATCCGTAGCCCGTCCCGCAGGCAAGATCAAGCACCCGAAACCGGTCAAGTTGTGGGATCTGCCTGGCTGCCCACACATATCCCGACAAGTTCACGATGTGTTGTGTGTCGGTCGGATAGGCATCGCGGCGTTCCATGAGTTCGTCCTTCTCCCTACCCTTGCGATCTGGATGTATAAGCAAGCACCTGCTCGGCTGACTGCGGTCCACTCCACAATCGACGGATCGTCGCCCGACAACTTTGTATCCGCCAATGCCGTTGCGCCGCCGGCGCACACCACATCGACTGCACCAATCGCCATCCAGTGCCGGCCGCGATCCACCCCTTCATGAGCTGACGCTTGACCGGAGAAAAATGTTTCTCGATATAACGGATGCGACTGAACTCCCACACGAGCTGCAGGCGTTCACGATCTTGCCCGCTGCTGCGGCCGACGAAGTGAACGATTTCAGCCTCCGCGAGATGACGCACCCGATACCCCTGGTGGCGCAGGCGCTGGCATAGATCGACGTCTTCAAAGTACATGAAGAATTCTTCGTCCAACCCCCCCAACTGCTGCAGCAGCGATCGTCGGACCATCAAACATGCCCCGTTCGCCCAATCGACATCTTGGGATTGGGTACAATCGACCGCCTGCGTCGCTGCAGCGGCCGCTTGCATGGTAGGGGCTATTCGTTGGAACAGGGCCGAATAGAACAGGTGCTCACGAAGGGAGGGAAAAGGGAAACAGGTTTGATTCAGGTGTCCGTCTCCCGTCCATTGCTTACAACTCACCGCTCCGACGTCAGGATGATCGTCCAGGTACGCGACCATGACCGCTAGCGCCTGATCCCTGACAATCGTGTCGCTGTTGAGCAACAGCACGTGCCGACCACAACTCACGGCCAAGGCCTGATTCACGGCTTTGGCAAAGCCTCGATTGTCAGGATTCGCAACAATCCTCATGCCAGGATAAGCATCCTTCAATGCTGCCACCGTCCCGTCCCGCGAATCATTGTCGACGACGATCACTTCGAATGTGACGCCAGTTGTATGGGCATGGACAGAGCGAACACAGTCGAGGAGCACCTCCTTCGTGTTGTAACTCACAATGGCGATCGACAGATCGATCAACGGTGAAGTCAGATATTGTGTATCAGCCGGCATTATGAAATCTCGATGCTACACATCGAACTCTGCCACGATGATCTGTCGGTAGCAGGGACCGACATTCAACCAGCGCCGCACATGGACCAACCCAATGGCCAGGCGATGCAAAACGTAGCTGACCCGGTCCGTCCGCATCCACAAATGAAGCAACATTCTGTGCACCCACACATTCAGGTTCGGTTCGCAGTGAAGGCGAATGGGTCTCCCACTCTGCTCGGCAATGCCTTCCATCTCCGCGAGAACGGCCTCCAACCTGGGAAGACCATTGGCAACATGCTCATCGAGAAACGAAAACGACTCGCCTTTCTGCGCCCGGTAATACTGCTGCAGGGCCTGATCTTCCCGTTCGGATTGAGATCCCATGGGACATCCCATGTACACCCGCCGCCTGGTGACTCTCATGAGCTCCCGCAGAAAGCGATTTCGCTCAGAAGACTCGATATGTTCCAGCGTGTCCATGCAGACCGTGTAGTCAAACGCTCCGGACTGAAACGGTAATGCCTGCCCCTTCGCGAGAACGGGAGTGACCAGTGCAGGACACACGCTCGCCATAACACAATCCACTCCAACCACCGGCCGGCGAAGGTATGTTGTCAGCCCCGAACGGTTCACCCCGACTTCCAGAATCAAACCTCGCGGAGGATCGGCACACATCGACTCCACCACCGGTAAGTACCGCAAGGCGATCTCAGGCACCCAGTCGGGATAGCGTCGATTCCACCAATCCTTCACGCGATGCATCATGGCAGCCATTATTCGTCAGCGATGGTCCCAGAGCACTTTTAAACGTGGAACCTCCACCGACCACAGATACCAACCATACGGTCCAAGCCCCACGACACAGGCAGTGACTACGATCCAAAAGGTCATCGGAATTGCTGCAGTTCCTACCAGGAAGACGAGCCCCCCCGCGAGGGAGCCACCCAGAACACTCGCGCGCCCCATAGAACGTAACGTGGTATCCACTACCGGCCCGAGGAGTGCTCTCGTTCCGATACCTTGCAGCGCCACGCCCACAACATAGCTAGCCACCAGCGCGGCAGCCGCACCGGTGAGGCCCCATTCCATAGTCAGCGGCACAATCACCACGGCGTAGAAAAGGAACTGCCGGGCCCAACTCTTCATCTGAAGATCGGGACGGTTCGCCCCGTACTGCAAGGCCGTCATCACGCTCAAATACCCGGCGCAGACGGCATACACACAGAGTATTCTGAGTGGCTCGACGATGGCGAGCCACTGAGGACCAAATGCCAACGGCACAATCACCGGAGCGAGCACCGCAGCACCGACCGCCAGCGGAATGAAGATGAATCCAACCAGCCCCATTTGCAGTTCGAATACGCGGACCACGCCAGGTCGATCCCGCTGAAGCAACGCATAGGTGGGCAGACTGATCTGATTGATCAGCATCGTGGCCCGTACGCCTAACAAGAGAGGAATCGCCAGCGCGATCTGATAGAAGCCCAACGCCTCTTGGCCGAGTACGCGACCGATGACCAACTCTCCCCCACTCATGACGCCGAAGATACAGAGCGTCGCGACATTCAAATGTTTTCCATAGTGAAGAAAGTAATCGCGTGCAGGACGATAGAGCGACAGGCGTGGCCGGAACGGTGCCACCCGGAATGACAGCAGGCTACCCACGCACATCCCGATTAGCTGCCCAAGCAAGAGCGCCCATACGTTGCGGAGCCACAGGGCGAGAGCGATGATCGCGCCTGCTTCGATCAGACGCCGGACAAGATCCATAGAGACACGCCGACGCAGATCTAGGTCCTTTAAGACGATGGCCATTGCCGGACTCTGCAGCCCCTGCAGCACGAGCATCCAGGCATGCACGCGCAACAACGACGCCAGTTGAGGCATCTGCATGGCCTGGCCGATCACATCAGCCGCTACCCAGAGACAGGCTGCCATGGCGACTCCCCGCGTAATCGCGACGGTCCACGCGACAGCCAGGTCCTCACGGTCAACCTCGGCCTTGGCAATCAAGGCCGATTCAAGGCCCAGCTCACTGATTGTCATGAATGCCAGGACGATGATGGCGGATGCAGCCATGACGCCGAAATCAGACGGAGTTAACAGACGTGCCACCACCATGAGCTGGATCGCTGCGATCACTTTATCCAACACAAATCCCGCCCCGGCCCATCCACCAGCTTGGAGAATCCGGTGGCGCAGACGAGACGGGGCTGGTTCAGCCCTATCCTGTTTGACCTGGGGTTTTGCCATTACCATGTCACGGCTGGTTATCATGCTGTCCGCCGCGTCGCAGCAAGCGCCGCGCTGCACACGCGTTCCAGTTCTTGGGCCCGTGCTCCCCACGTATGGGCCTGGATCACCGCTATCCGTCCTCGTTCACCCATCTTCATTCGCTCATCAGGGTCCTCAAGAAGACGGACCAACTGTCGGGCCAAACCCTGTGCATCGTCTGGCTCCGCTGCAAGCCCGCAGCCGATGGCCTCTACCGTCTCTCCATACCCCGGCCCGACTGTCGTGATCACGGGGCGCCCACAGGACAAGTATTCCCACAATTTCATGGAATCACCGGGATAGGATCGAGTTTGCCGATGCAACACGACACAGACATCGCAGGCCGCAATCCAGGTCGGCACCTGCGCCCAATCGGCCCGACCGACAAAGCGGATGGTTTCCGTCAGTCCTTGTTGCTGAACAAGTTGTTCGAGGGCTTGTCTTGTTTGGCCTTCTCCCACCAGCAGAAATGTAGCGGAGGGGACCTTGTCACGCACGAAAGGCACGGCTTCGATCAACGTCTCCAAACCATGCCAGGGAAAGAATCCGCCGACAAATCCGATATAGGGTCCTTTGGCAGGAAGTCCAAGAATTTTCCTGGCAGCCTCATGCGATTGAGGATGGAAGCGATCCCCGTCGACCCCGTTGCGAATGACGTGACAACGCTCCGGTGGGATTCTGCAGGCGTCTTGCATCTGCATCACAATCTCGCGGCAGATGCTCACCACCGCCTGCACACGCCCCGCAGCTGTTTTCAACGCAGCGCGAAGCGCCCATCGCACAAACGGGACCCGCCAGATCCCTTGCACCTCTTCCTCCGGCAAACCATTTACAAATAACACGCTCGCACAGGCATGGTTGGACAGGGCGAGCAACGGAGCTATCTGCCCTGGCGAATCGAACCACAACAGCACATCCGGACGCCACACCACCAGTTCCTGCCGCAAGACCTTCCATGAAGCAATCAGAAACGAGAAGGGCCTAAGACCGGCCACCCGCCAAACAGACACGGGTCGGAAGGACAGTGAGGCAAACTCCTTGGCGATCTGATGGCCATGAGCAGGCTGGGGCGCCACGATTCTGATGGTATGGGTGCGTAGCGAAAGGGCCTTGGCAAATTCCAGCACCTGCCGGGCTCCGCCTGCCGCAATGCTCAGGTCTTCATCACAGAACACGAGGATGCGCATGGTGTATCGACGGCTGCTCGGTGGCAAGCCACTCTCTCAAGCGATTAGTGAGGTATGTCCAGCTAAACTCTTGCTCAACAAAGTGTCTCCCCATGGCTGCCATGCTGGCCTGCCGCTCCGGGTCGTTTAAAAGTAGCAGCATCGCCTGAGCCAATGCGTCAGGATCGTCCGGCGGAACCAAGGCGACTCCGGCCTCTTGAACAAACGTGGCGGAGACAGAGGGGATCGCGCTGGCGATCACGGGCTTTCCGCAAGCAAGGTAATCAAAAATTTTGACCGGAGACGTTTCGCCCCGGTCCCCTCGAAACGGAGCCACACAGAGCGTCATGGCACCAATCCACATCGGAACCTCCTGATAGGCTATCCTTCCGGCCCAGGTAATACAGGGATTGAGAACCAGGCGATCTGCTTGTTGCTTCAACTCCGGAGCGGCTTCTCCGTCACCAACCAAGAGGAGATGTACGGATGGTAGGGTGCGTCTGATGATGGCCATCGCATCCAGCAAACACTGCAATCCTTGATAGCGGTAGAAACTCCCAACAAAACCAATATAGTCACGGTCTAGGCCCAGCCCGATTCGGCGCCGACAGGCCGCTGCGTCCTGAGGGATAAACAACCCGGTATCCGTTCCACTCGGCAGCACGGCAACTCGATCAGGGGCCACCTGATAGCGACGAACGACGAGAGCGCGTAATCCCTCTGTCAAAACGACTACGCGATCACAGCGGCTGAGGGCGAAGGACGCCAGCCAGTGTTTGAGTCTCCTCTTGAGCCTGCGGTCGGACTCTGCCCAATCAGGCACCGGCTCCCCGTTCACCTCGCAGACGCACTGCGCCCCGACGAGTCTTGCAAACAACAACGGATGCGGACTGTCCATCCACCGGTAATACACGACGTCCGGTTTCGACCGCCAGGCTCGCACGAGAGCGATGATACAGGAGAGAATCGCGTAGGAAGCCGGACGCAACACCGGCCAAGGAAGGAGCGGGATCGGCGTGGACAAAAATCCTTGCTGAAGCAACGAGGAGCGATACCGTGGAGGAAAGACTGTTACACTGTCGCCTCCTTCGACAAGCTGTCGCGCCAAGGTCCAGAAACGGACGAGCCCTACGGGATCGGATGGTGCGTCCGGCTCATACCAATAACAGAAGAGGAACCACCTCATACGAGCGCTCGCTGAGGGGTGGGGTTCGTCTGCCCTGATGTCAGGCGTGGCAAGACCATGACGAGTCCCGCGCAGAGCCAGAAGGGCTCCATGATGCGGATGATAATGAAGGTGTTGGCTCCGATGCCATGTGCGAGCATGGCCACCATGCCGAGCAGCAATCCATGGGCCAACCCCTTACAAAATGGATCCTGTTCGGCCAGAAAGGTCTCGCGCGCGCGCCGCCACAAGCAGACGATCAGGAAGATAAACGCGGCAAGGCCTGCGAGACCCGTTTCACCGAGTATCTTGACGTATTGGGCGTCGGCCCAGGCGTAGCCGGTCACACCACGTCCGAGCAGAGGACTGTGGAGCCAATCTTTCAGCACATACTCCCAGGAACGTAGCCGCTCGGTCGTGGAGAGATCCAACCCAACGCCTCCCACTGTGATTTCGCCCCCGTATTGACGTCCAAAAAACGTCTCGCCAACCCGATTTTTTACATTATCAGGCGCTAAAAAAGGGAGCACGACCGCGAGTAGGAGTATGAGCGCGACCATACCGGGGCGCCGCCATTGCGTCACGGCGACAGCCAGCATCAAGACACCAGCAGCCAGGTAGGAGGAGCGAGAGAGCGTGGCCATGAGCGCCAGACTGATGAACCCCATGAGAAAAACAAGCACGACCCGCATCGATCGTGACTTCAAATGGAGGAAAAGGCCCATGACGATCGCCATGATGAAAACGAGGTACCCGCCGAGAGTATTGGGTTCACCACTTTGTCCTTCAAACGGCGCGCTAGCACGATGTCCGCTTGGAATCTGAACAATCGCATACACGCTAATTACGAAGCTGACCGCCAGCAACGCCGTCACCAGACTGACGACTTGCCGTTTGGTCGACACATGATTGACGACCATAAAAAACACAAAAAAGTATTCAAAATATTTCAGAATAAAAAAGAAACCCGTGAGCGGACGGACGCGACCGGCAATGACGCCGATCAGCGTCGCGAGCACACAGACCAGCATGTAGTAGACGATGGGACGATTGATCGGGGTCTTGCGAATAAGGGCCAGATCGCGATAGATGATCGTCTTAACCAGCCAACTGAATCCGATGATCACGAGCAAGAGATCGTCCACACGCAACGAAAGCTCTCGCCCACCGACGCCTCTCCCCTCCGCTCGCCCAACGGAGATTTCTGGAGAGAGCAACATAGAAAATATCAGCAAAAAGAGCGAGGCGGGAACCGACGTGAAGGCCACCAGCACAATGAGGAAACCGAAGACGACCTGTAAGCCAACCGTCGGGGTCGCCAGTGTGAGGCCCAGTGCGAGCACGGCGGCCAACACTGAGACGATGACGGCATCTTGCGGTTTCACCAGTGACGCATGCATGGTATGTCAGCTCCTATAGCCGCGTCAGCGATATTCGTAGCGGTAGATACCGTAGTCAGGCGTGACCTCGGATTTCACGTTCGTCAAGACGATGCCCATCACATTGGCATGCGCATGGTCCAGGAGAAACTTGGCCCGCTTGAGGGCATTACGACCAATCCGCCCAACTTGGTAAACCAGGATTGTCCCGTCAACGCGTGAGCTGAACGTCACCGCATCCGTGACTGGAAGAATGGGAGGCGTATCGAAGAGCACGAGGTCGTATTCCTCATTCATCTCACTCACCAACATCGAGATCTTGTCCATGTTGAGGAACTGGTTCGGATTGCCGACCTCCGACCCGGCGGTCAGAATATTCAGGTTATCCAACCCGGGCGTGCTCATCACCCGATCCGCCCCCATCGACCCGAGCATCAGATCCGTGGCAGACCGCACGTGACTGCGCCAGGAGGTACTGCCCACTAGAGCATCTGCCAGGCCCGGGACCCGCTCGAGACCCAACCGCTGATGCACAGTCGGCCTCCGAAGGTCTGCGTCGACGAGTAATACTCGTTGCCCTTCCTGGGCGAGCGTGATCGCCAAATTGGTAACACAGGTGCTCTTACCCTCTTCAATGCCTGCGCTGGTGAAGAGGATGGATTTGACCTTTCGATCCATGCTGGCGAATTGAATATTCGTTCGCAGCGACCGCAGACTCTCGGACAGGGGAGACTTCGGATCGACCAGGCAAATGAGTTTTGAGAAATTTTCCACAGTCGACGCAGAGGCATGGGCTGGAAGCGCCGCGCGGGCGGCTTCCACCATCTCCTTTCCGTTGAACTGTGGAATGACGCCGAGGACCGGCACCTTGAGAAACTCCTCGATCCCCTCAATGGTACCGATCGACGTATCGAATGATTCGCGCGCAAAGGCCACGACGATCCCGAGAAAGAGCCCCATGAGAGAGCCCACCATGAGGTTCAGCTCCATGTTGGGCGCATTGATCGGTGCGCTGGGCTTGATGGCCGGCGCAATAATCGTCACCTCTTCAATCCGCTCAGCGCTCTTGATCTGTAGTTCTTGATGCTTGCTCTTGAGCGTCGCCAACAAATCGACGTTGACTTTCACCTCACGCTCGAGGCGACTCATCTGAATCGCCGCACGCGGGAACTGTAAATACCGGCCTCGATAGCGATCGCGTTGATCCAGAAGCGTGGCCTCACGGTCTTGCATGGTCTTGAGCTTGGCTCGAAGTTCAAGAACCATCTCCGCTCTGACGTTATCGATCTTCTGCTGGTGCTCCCGGACTTGCGGGTGATCCGTTGTGTAGTTGATCAGGAGGGTGTTTCGTTCCTGGAGGAGATCAAGGAGACGCTGATTCAGGATCGTGAGCAGTGCATTCTGCTCCTCCGTGAAGATCCGACCGGTTTGGTTCCCGATCACCGCATCGGTTCGATTGAGCACCGAGATCTGCCGTTCCCCCTCCGCCCGCTTTCGCATCACCTCATTATGCTGCTCTTCCAGCTTGGTGAATGTCTCCAGCGCGGCGTGCGCCTCATCGGTCAGAAAGACCTGCCCTTCCCGTTCCCTAAACGCCCTCAACTCTTCTTCCGCATTGTTCAACTGCTTTTCGAGGCCAGCCAGCTGTTCCTCGACAAACCGTCGCGACTCCATGACGAGACGGTTCCTGGCCATGATATTTTCTAGACGATAGGCATTGGCCACTGCATTGGCTGTTTTCTCTGCCATCTCAGGCTGATCCGAGGTGGCCGTGATGCGGATGATGTTCGTATCGCCTTCCCGCTGCGTTTTGATTTCCTGACCGAGGTTATACACGGTATTGAGGTAGGTGGCCGATCGCTTCTCTTCCGGCGTCACGGTTGCCGGCACATGACCTAATTCCATCGCCACGCGCTCCATCACGGGAAACCCCCGGATAAACTCGGTCTGGGAGTTAAGGTCGTTGGAATTGGAGAATGACATGCTCTCGATTAACTGTTGGGCCATGGTGCTCGTTCTGTCGAACTTCACTCGCGCAGACGCTTCATACAGCGGGCTCGGCTTGAACATTTCAGAAAAAATGAACGTGAACGACAGCACAAGACCCGCCGCCAGCAGAATGAGATACTTCCGCTTCTTGAGGATCAGCCAGTAATCGATGACGTTGAGTTCGTATTGGGCCATAGGGTCAGCGTCCTTCTCTCGTCTCGATTGCGACTATCATCGTCCCATCACCGCGTTAATAAGGAACACAGGGTAGAGCGGTGCGATCGCAGCCGAAATGATCGGCATCATTATTTTCCCAGCTTCGGAGGCATCGCCCAGATGTTCGCGCGGCACAAAGACGATATCGTTTTCCTCCAGCGAAATATTCCTCGTCATATCTCCGTAGGTAAACGCACGCGCGAGATCAGCCATCAGCATGGTCGGCTTTGAGAGGTCACCGCCTCGGATCACCCGGACTTCCTCCATCAACGCCGTTTCCTGGTACATGTCGACAGCGGCAATGGCTTGCAGCACGGTCATATGTCTCGACATGGGAACCATCCCGGGTTTCTTCACATCCCCAAACACGAAAATACGTTTGACCTTCAAGACTTTTTTCTTCAGTAGGACCTGTACGCGCGGCTCGTGCATATAGGGCACCGCAGCTTCCTGAACACGGGTTTCCGCCAGAGCCGCGGTGATGCCCCCGACATCAACTTCCATAAAACCGACAGAGACCTTTCCGTTCTCCCGCACGACACTGGCGAACTTCTCCTCGCCCGCACCGCGACGAATCACCACCTCAAGCGTGTCACCAGTTTCGATAGGCGTTTCCGAGGTCGGGACGGTTTCATCGGCGTAGACATCTCCCCTCGGCAACGGTGGGATCGACGTCCCAGGGGCGCTGATTGCCGATGGTGGCAAAGACGAACTGGCCGGATTGTGGCACCCGAGAAACGCCACTGCGAGAATCGCACCAACGCCCAGAAGACCGATGAGATGTCGAGGTATTAGCTGTCGCACGGCCTCATCTCCTATTCACCTATCGCGGATCAACCGAGGAGTACCACTTCCACAATGTGGAGGGAGGTCTCGGTTCGCAAATTCACCGTCTTCGATGTCGCTGCGCAAGCCGATGCAGTCTGTTGCGAGACTTGCAGGATCGGACGCAGCGGGTACTGCCGATTCAACTGAAACACGACTCCGGTTTCGCCGGTGTTCAGGCGAACGGTCGTGCCTAACGGATAGATCGAGAGTTGCTCGACCAAGCCCTTCAGAAGATGATGCGGAAATACTGTCTTGCCGTTTACGAGCAACGCACGGATTGCCCGATGGGGCGTCACGCCACTTCGATAGGGCCGTGCATTCATCTGGGCGTCAAAGACGTCTGCTAGCCCGATTATGAGAGCCATCTCATCGATCTGATTGCCAGCCAACTTATTTGGATAACCGCTGCCATCCCATCGTTCATGCTCTTGGAGAATCACCCTCTCCACCCATGGACAGGCTTCTCCCACTTCTTTGAACAGGCGAGCTCCCTGCTGTGGATGCTCCCTCACATATTGGAGTTCTTCTTCTGTTAACGTCCCGGTCTTGTATACTAGAGAATCCGGCAGGACGAACATACCAAGGTCGTGCAGCAATCCTGCTAAAGCAACCTGTTCGAGCTTTGCCGACTCGTATCGGAGCGCTTCCGCAATCTTCACACTCACGACTGCGACACTCACGGCATTGTTGACGAGATAGTCTCCGGTATTGGGCTGCAGGACCGTCTGAACCAACTTGTCAGTGGCTCCAAGAGAGGCCACGATGCCAGATGCGATCCGAGCTGATTCATCGAGCGTCCAAGGCTGCCTCGTCTGAACCGCACGCTTGATTCCCTGAAGCTCATGACATGCACGTTGATACCAATCGGCCTCAGCAACAGACGCTGACGGCCTGGAAGGTGGAATGGGAAGGCCGGTCGGCCCCACGGTGCAGGTGGGGATTTTTGCATCAGGACTAACAGCTTCCTGACTCGACTGTCCTCGAATAAGATCGGTTAACCGCGTCACAGCCCCCCCAGCCTCTCTCTCATGAACAGCCCTATCACAAGCGGCTATTCACTCGTTTCCCAACTGGAAAGGGCGTTACAGGTTTCTCCTCCATTTTGGCAAACTCCCGTTCCAACATGGCCCTGATGAAGCCACTGGTCGTGTACCCTTGCTGTTTCAGGTTGTCGAGCTGGGCTTTGAGATTGAGGGGTAACTGAATCACGATTCGCACGAGATTTGGCATACCCTAGCTCCCTTAAAAATTAGATACACAAATACTACGCCAGCGCGAATGGAGACTGCACATGCTATGCCTTGCTAGCAAGTGATGAAGGATGAATAAAATTGAGGTCTTATGCTACGAAACCTTCACTGGTGGTGAAAGCAGAGACAAAATTTGACTTGCAAGGCGTGAAATGTGCACTCTCCCATTTGCTTGGACTGACCTGAGAATCATCGACTGTGATCCTGTGCCGTAGGTCAACATCCTGCGGCTAAAACGGTAGTTAATGAGGGTCACGCCATTGTTTCCAAATCCGAGACCAGTTCGCCTGTTCACAGGCCCACAGGCACGAGGCTCTGTTCGTCGGCTGCCACAACAACTCTCGCGCTCGATGCACATGAAGGGTTGCGTCGGAGACTGCTCCGGTAAACCACACCCCGCCGTCCCGGTCGGTTCGTAACACCGTACTGTTTTCCGACGCGTAGGCATCGAGTACTTCCGCTGCCGGGTGTCTGTAGGGATTATGGCGGCCAGCGGAAAATACGGCATACTGGGGATGCAACGATGCCAACCATTCGCGATTCAACGAACTCACCGCCCCGTGATGAGGTACCTTGAGGACCTCGATCGGACCGTGAGACGGTGAGCGGATCATCCGTAACAAACCATCTCGCTCGACATCCGCCGCAAACAGCATCGTATGGTTACCACAAGATAGACGCGTCACCACTGAACGATTATTCAACACATGCCCACCCTCATGGTTATCGTGGAGCGGCACATCACGGTGCCTGTCGGATGGTGGGTTGAGCACCACCATCCGACAGGACTCGGACGACACGATCTCTTGTCCTTCTCTAGCCACCTGCTCTTGTACCCCTCGATCGGCCAATGCCTGCTGCAATCGTTGATAGAATAGTTCTTCGCGGGTCTCTCCCGACCCCCAATAGCGCTTCACGATGAAATGGCGGACCACCCAGGCCAGACCTCCGACATGATCAAGTTGGGGATGTGTGCCAATGACCTGGTCGATGGCATGAATTCCCCGGTTCCAGAGAAACGGAGCCACCACCCCACGGCCCATGTCGAATCGTTCATACGCCGCCCCTCCGTCGATCAACACCACCTGTCCATCAGGCAGCTCAACGACTGCGCTATCGCCTTGCCCGACGTCCAGAAACGTGACTCGAAAGTGATCCCCATCAAGAAACATCCGTGGGGACCAGGCCCACCACAGCAAAAGCGATAGTACTCCGACGCCTGCTGCCAACCGGAACGCCACGCTGCCCACTCGCCGCCACAACAATACGAGACAGCCATAAAATGACAGGATGGCAAGAGCCGAAGGGGCCGCAATATGCCATTCCCCTCCCGGCAGCATCGACACCAGACGGACCGCAGCCACAAAGTGTTCAAGGAACCACTGATTCAGCGAAGCCAGGGGCAGCATGGTTCCCCCAACCACAATCTGCCAGATTCCGGCAGCAAGTCCGATCGGAACCAGCAGAATCCCCATCACGGGAACGGCCACTACATTGGTAAAAAGACCGAGCCAGGGAAATTGATTGAAATAGTACGCAACAACAGGAAGGGTCACCACGGTGACCACCCCGCTCATGACCACAGAATCTCTCCCCCATCGAGCGCAGGTTCTCAGAAACGACGGCTCGTTCGGCAGCGCCTCCACTCCAGCCTCGGTCGGCCAGGAGAGCCACCCGGCAATGGCAATGACGGACAAAAAGGAGAGCTGGAAGGAGATATCGAATAGGGCCTGAGGATCGTGCAGCAAAATCCCCACCGCGGCGGCAGAGAGGGCATGGAACAGATGGCGCTCCTGGCCAAGCCAGATCGCACTCAGCCCCACAGTCACCATCAGCAACGACCGTATGGTAGCTACTTCTGCCCCGGCCAGGCAGGCGTAGCCTGCGACAGGGAAAAGTGTACAGACAGCGGCAATGCGAGTCGGCGTGATTCTCCGAGACAGCGCAAGAAGCCAATTTGCAGGCAACAGAATCATCGCCCATCTGACCACCGCGAAGATAAGCAGTGCCACGAGGCCCAAGTGGCTCCCTGAAATAGAAAGCAGATGGACCGTCCCGGTCACCATGAACTGATCCCGCAGATCTGGATCCAAATACCCTCGATCACCGATGATGATGCCTACATAGAGTCCCAGTGCAGGCTGGGGAAGGGTTTGCAGCGCGGCAAGACGGATACTGCCCCTCCATCGATCGAATTGATTCCAGATTGCCCACCAGGCATGTGCACGCCCGGACTCAAGAAACTGCACCGCCTCGGATCCGGTCACCGTGGCGATCGCTTCGATCCCTTGCCGCTCAAGATAAATCGCATAGTCGAATCCACCTGGATTCAAGGACCCGCTCGGACGGCGCAACGTCGCCCGAAAGCCGACCCGATCGCCTTGAAAGAAAACTCGCTCCGGTGTGCGCCAGGTCAGACGAATATGTCTGGACGCTCCCGACGTATCAATTGGACCGTCCGACCTGATGATCATGACCAGTCGATCTGGCGCCTGTTGCACGGGTGCCACGATACGACCGGTCACCTCGATCACCGTATCGGACGCGTGCTCAACCATCGGAGCACGCGCAGCCAGATTGACAGCCACCGCCCAATAGACAACTCCCACCAAGAGTGCTCCGTAGAGCCAAGTTGCCTGGCGGACGGTGACCCGATTGAGTTGTTCAAGGACGAAGGCGCCTAGCACAGTAACGAGGAGCAGGAACGAGAGTGAGAGGGGGAAATAGGAAATCTGTGATCCGACGAGGAGCCCGGTGATGAAGGCAACGGTAAGGGACGGCAGCATGGGCCACCCTCAGTGGGGGGCGACAACCCTAACCCAGATGAGTCTTGACGACCTCGACAAGTCGCTTGGCCACTTCGCGAATCGTATCATCGCACTCACCTTCGACCATCACCCGCAAGAGCGGTTCGGTCCCGGAGTAGCGCACCAACACGCGCCCGCTGCCGTTGAGGCTCTGCTCACTTTCACGGATCGCACGTTGCAGTTCAGGAACCGTGTCGAGGTTCGGCTTCTTCGTCACGTTCACGTTGAGTAACACTTGTGGCACCGCCGTCATGGCTTGGGCCAGCTCGGACAAGGGCTTTCCCGTGCGCTTCATCAGCGACAAGACTTGCAACGCCGACAGCAACCCGTCACCGGTTGTATTATGATCCAGGAAGATGAAATGGCCGGACTGCTCTCCTCCGAAATTATACCCATCGGTCGACATCCGTTCGAGCAAATATCTGTCACCGACGGCAGTCCGCTCAAGGGTAATACCGGCTTTCGTCATGGCAAGCTCTAATCCGAAGTTGCTCATGACGGTCCCCACCACCGTCTGCTTGGCCAACCGCCCCTGGCGATGAAGATCGAGTGCCAACATCGCCATAATATGATCGCCGTCCACGACGCGTCCCTGTTCGCAGACGAAAATGGCGCGATCGGCATCCCCGTCCAGCGCCACTCCGAGATGGGCCCCCTGCTCACGGACCGCCTTCTGCAGCAGTTCAGGATGGACCGCGCCACAACCGGCATTGATATTCATCCCGTCCGGCTCATCACCGATCACTTCGACCTTCGCCCCGAGTTCGCGCAACACCTTTGGCGCGACCTTGTAGGCTGCACCATTGGCACAATCGACCACCACTTTGACCCCCTGGAAGTCCAGCTCCTTCGGGAGAGACCGCTTGACGAACTCGATATAACGCCCCTCGGCATCGTCGATTCGATAGGCTTTCCCAATGGCATCGGCCGTCGGCCGGAGATGGGCAATCCCGTTTGAAACAATGAGTTCCTCAATACGAGCTTCCATCTCATCGGGCAGCTTGAACCCGTCGTTGGAAAAAAACTTGATGCCGTTATCCTGGTAGGGATTGTGCGAGGCCGAGATCATCACCCCGGCATCAGCACGGAGACTCCTCGTCAAGAACGCAATCGCCGGCGTCGGCATCGGACCGACCAACAAGACATCGACACCCATCGAGCAAATCCCGGAGGTCAACGCCGATTCCAACATATAACCGGAGATGCGGGTATCTTTACCGATCACGATTTGATGGCGTCCAGCTCGGCGCATGAACAAATGCGCCGCGGCCCGCCCCAGCTGCATCGCCATTTCGCTGGTCATCGGATCGAGGTTGGCGACCCCTCGGACCCCATCAGTACCGAACAATTTACGCATGTTGTGCTGTCATGGAAACAGTCGTCTGTCGATTAATCGCCGCTGCCACCTGAACCACATCCTTCATGGCCCTTACGTCATGGACGCGAAGGATTCCAGCCCCACGATCCACTGCCATCGCCACCGCCGCAGCCGTACCCCACTGACGCTCCTGAACCGGACGGTCCACGAGCTGCCCAAGAAACGCCTTCTGTGAGACACCGACCAGCAATGGACACTCAAACTGCACGAAACGGCGCAATTGCGCTAGCAGCGTAAGGTTATGTACCAGCAGCTTACCAAATCCGATACCTGGATCAAGAATGATTTGCCTTCGTACAATGCCATGTGCCATCGCAAAACGGATTCGTTCCTCGAAAAATTCAGAGATCTCGCCGACCACATCGTCGTAGCGGGGGGCCTGCTGCATCGTGCGCGGCGTACCGTGCATGTGCATCAGGACGATTCCGGCTCCCGTTCGGGCGACCACATCGACCATGGCAGGGTCGCCTCGTAAAGCCGTCACATCGTTCACGAGGACCGCTCCCGCATCGAGGGCCGCGCGTGCAACAATAGCCTTTGAGGTATCGATGGAAATCGGAACGGTGACGGCTTTTGCCACTGCGGTCACAACGGAAATAGCACGGCGACACTCTTCTACCTCGTCCACAACTTCAGCACCGGGACGCGTCGACTCTGCGCCGATATCCAACAGATCCGCCCCTTCTTCTACTAACCAAACGGCATGGGCCACGGCGGCGGCTGCATCCAAATAGCGGCCACCGTCGAAGAACGAATCCGGCGTCACATTCACAATGCCCATAATTAACGGTCGGTCGGAGAATTCGATCAGCCGATCCTTCGCCTGTCGTGTCAATGACTTCGGTTCTAACACCGACGGTGCCTCCGTATAGGGATCTGCCACGCAAACCAAGACCGCCAACAATCGTGGCCGCCTAGGGTACACGTCACAACACCCCACTCGCGAGAAGAACTCCCTTCTCGCCTATCGTCTTTCAGATGTACTGCCCGGGACTCCAATGCCCTTAACTGGCGTCCCGGGATCAGCGCTGCAGAATTTAGGCAGGAACCGCTTGGGATGTGGACTGCATGATGATCTGATCAATATCAGCGGAATCGAGCACTTCTTTCTCCAAAAGTGCTTGCGCCAAACCCTTCAGGCTGGCCATGTTTTCCGTGAGCAGCCGCTTCGCCCGCTCATAGTTTTCCATCACAAGTCGTTTGACTTCCTTGTCGATCTCCATGGCTATTTGATCGCTGTAGTCCCGCTGGCTCCCGAGCTCTCGCCCAAGAAAAACCGCTTCTTCTTTTTTACCGAACGTCAAGGGGCCCATCTTTTCACTCATGCCCCATTCACAGACCATCTTCCTCGCAAGATCCGTCGCCCGCTCGAGATCGTTCCCCGCTCCGGTCGTCATGTCATTCAAAACCAACTCTTCCGCCACACGCCCTCCCATGAGGATGGCGAGCTGGTTGTATAAGTAATCCTTCGAATAGTTGTGCCGGTCATCGGTGGGGAGCTGCATCGTCACACCCAAGGCACGGCCACGAGGAATAATCGTCACCTTATGCACGGGATCCGTTCCAGGAATCAGCTTGGCGATCAGCGCGTGCCCGGCTTCATGATAGGCCGTGGTCCGTTTCTCCTCGTCGCTCAAGATCAGACTCTTCCGTTCAGCCCCCATCAGCACTTTGTCTTTGGCCATCTCGAAGTCGACAACTTCCACTTCTTTCTTGTTTAGTCTCGCGGCCCAGAGCGCCGCTTCGTTGACCAAGTTTTCCAGGTCAGCCCCTGAAAATCCCGGCGTGCCGCGCGCAATTATTTCCAGGTCCACGTTCGTCGCGATTGGAACTTTCTTCGTGTGCACCTTGAGAATTTCAGCACGGCCACGCAAGTCCGGTCGATTGACGACGATTTGCCGATCAAACCGCCCCGGTCTGAGCAAGGCAGGGTCGAGGACATCCGGCCGATTGGTCGCAGCAACCAAGATCACACCTTCTGTCGTATCAAATCCATCCATCTCGACGAGCAATTGATTGAGCGTCTGTTCACGCTCGTCATGACCTCCGCCCAACCCTGCTCCACGGAGCCGACCAACGGCATCGATTTCGTCGATAAAGATAATACAGGGGGCATGTTTTTTCCCCTGCTCGAAGAGATCGCGAACACGAGACGCTCCGACGCCGACAAACATTTCTACGAAATCCGATCCGCTGATACTGAAGAACGGCACACTGGCTTCACCGGCAATGGCCTTGGCCAGCAGTGTTTTTCCTGTACCGGGAGGACCCACGATCAAGACGCCCTTGGGAATGCGGCCGCCGAGCTTTTGAAACTTGCGCGGATCCTTGAGAAACTCGATGATCTCGAGCACTTCGTTCTTGGCTTCTTCGATACCTGCAACGTCAGCGAACATCACCTTCTTACGCTCCTCCGTCAGCAGACGAGCTTTGCTCTTCCCGAAGGACATGGCCTTATTGCCCCCCATCTGCATTTGCCGCATCAAGAAGAACCACAATCCCAGGAACAGTACAAACGGCCCCCAGGTCACAAGGAAGGTAATGTACCAAGGGCTTTCATCCGGTGGCTTCGCCTCGATCTGCACGCCCCGATCCCGCAAGACCTGCACCAGTTCAGGATATTCCACTGAGTAGGTTCGTATACGGGTCTTGTCTTTTAAGACGGCGCTGATGTGGCTGGCTTTGATGATGACCCGCTCGATCTCTCCCTTGTCGAGTTTGGTCATGAACTCACTAAAAATCACATCTTCTTCAGGCTCATGGTGTGGAACGCTGAAGAGGTTGAACAGCAAAATCATGAAGAGGCCGACGACGACCCAGAAAAGTATATTCTTTGTCCTGGAATTCATCCAGATCTCCTTGTGGAAGGCACGCAAGCGGTCAGAAAAACTTCGAACATGGTTGATGTTACCACAGGTTCATTCATACTGACAACCGTGTGACCACAGCCTTACTCTTGATCTTCCTCGATATCCAGGACAGCCAGATAGGGAAGGTTCCGGTACTTTTGCTGGTAATCGAGTCCATACCCGACCACATACTTATTCGGAATCTTGAACCCCACATAGTCGATGGCGACATTGATGGTCCGACGATCTGGCTTACTCAGCAAGGTGCAGACTTTAATTGACCGAGGCTTCTTTTTCGCTAAGGTCTTGATCAAGTGTTGGGCCGTCAGTCCGGAATCGACGATGTCTTCCACCAACAAGACGTCCTTACCTTTGATGTCCTCGGTCAGCTCGGTCACCACTTTAACCTTGCCGGATGTTTTTGCCCGAGACCCGTCACTCGTCACCATAAGAAAGTCCACTCGCATGGGAATTCTGATTGCGCGAGCCAAATCGGCATAGAAGGCATAGGCCCCCTTCAACACCCCCACCAAGACAAAATCCTTCCCTGTATAGTCGGTCGTGATCTGCTTGCCCAGCTCACGAATCCGGGCACGCATTTCTTCCTGCGTCACGATCGGCCGACCGAAGATCCGTTCCATGCTCCCTTACTCCTTCTCTGAGGCCCTATTGCTCACCAAGACAACCAAACAACGTGTTGTCCCAGATCGAACGACGAAGCGCTCATCCTCCCGCATTCCCACCACCCAAAGAATTCCCTCTGGCGCCACCAATAAAGGAACCTGCCCACGTTCGTGTCGAGCAACCTTCCTGTCGATAAAGAAATCCTGCAGCTTCTTGCTCTTCCCCTTCATCCCATGGGGAGAGAATCGATCGCCGGCTTGCCAAGCTCGAACCAATAAGGGCTCAGAAAACCGGTCAGCATCAAACAATGCTAATCCTTGAGAAGGAGCCCTACCCATCTCCTCGGCAGCACGACGAGTCATGAGTTGTACCTGAATTTGCTGGTTCGTTCCAGCCCAATAGACCGTGGAAGGCACTGGAAGCGGCAGGGCCTCCCTCTTCCCCTGTCCTGAATCAGTCCCATGCCTGTGATTGCTTCCTACACCTGGGCTAAATCGCATCGACCCCTGATCCAGAGTCACAAGGGCCTGCTTCAAAGACAGCCGGGTCCCGCTCCGTCCCTTGAGAAAGACACGCCGAACTGACTCCACCACGCGAACGCTGCTGGCGCGCCCCTCGTCGTCGTAGGTCCGCAGGACCGTCCGAACGAGACGCCGCTGAAGCGCAACCGGCAACTCGAAGAAGGCCTGCCGGTTAAGCCGTTGTACGTCTCCAGAATCCTGGCTCACGAGTGTACGCACCAGTGAACTTGTAATTTGCTCTAGATATTGTTCGTCCGCGCGCAATAGATCTGCCTGCCGCTGCAACACACGGACGGCAGCCGGCGCCAACTGCGTGATGACAGGAAGGAGAACCTTCCTGATCCGATTGCGATGAAAGAGCGGCTTCTCATTGCTCGAATCACGACGATAGGTCAGCCCTTCATGATCCAAGTATGCCAACACCTCCTCACGGGTAGAAGCCAGGAGCGGACGAATAATTCTGTCTTCACGGGCGTAGGGCATTCCCGCTAACCCGGTCAGGCCCGCTCCACGCAACAGCCACATAAGCACCGTTTCCGCCTGGTCATTGGCGGTATGACCGACCGCAATGCGGTCAGCCCCTACCTCGTGCGCCAATTGCTTCATGAAGTCATAGCGCGCGTCGCGGGCCGTGGCTTGAAGCGATGAACGCTGTCGGCGCTTGACCAGCTTGGGCCGATGAATGACAAGAGCCAGCTGTCGTTCTCGACAAAAATTATTGACAAACGATTCGTCACCGTCGGACTCCGGTCCGCGCAACCCATAATTACAATGGACCACTGTCAGCGTGAGCCGCCAGGACCGGGCCAGGCGATGGAGGAGAGACAACAAGGCGACCGAGTCGGGCCCACCCGACACCGCCACCAATAAGTGATGACCGGGAACGAACAACTGTTGCTGACGCACCGTCCGAACAAGATGGGTCAACAATGCCGGTCGTGTGGCGGACCTGGATGACGGCCTCATGATCGTCGTCTCAATGGCCATGGTTACTGAACTCCCTGCGGAATTTGTCGCAAACTGATGCGCGCCTGCTCCACATCACGGGCAATTTGCTTCGACAGATCGTCGGCAGATGCAAAGATGTGATCGCCGCGTACCCGTGCCACAAACTGCACGGAGATCTCCTGGCCATAGAGATCATTGGTCTGATCCAACAGATGGACTTCGATCAGCCGCTCGCCCGCTCCAAAGGTCGGCCTGGTCCCAATATAGGCGATCGCATCATAGGTCTGAGTACCGTGGACCGTCCGCGCGGCATAGACTCCATCGGGCGGCACGACGCGATCAGCTGGGACGCGCAGATTGGCAGTAGGCCAGCCCAGCACCTGCCCCTGTTGCATCCCGTGTACCACGGCGCCTCGAATTCCGTATACGCGTCCAAGCAACCTGGCAGCCCGCTCCATATTCCCTCCCTGAATCAGTTGGCGAATCCTGCTTGAACTCACCACGTCCCCCTCAATCATCACGGGAGTCACAGGATGTACGCGAACACCGTACTGCCCGCCGAGACGCACGAGGTCATCGATACGCCCGGCCCGGCCCTGCCCGAACGCAAAATGATTGCCCACAAACAGTTCAGACAGAGTGAGAGACCGATGCAGGATGTCCTCGACAAATTGATCTGGGCTCATCGATGCGAAGGTGGGGGTAAAGTTCAGGAAGACCACTTCATCGATCCCCGCAGCTTCGAAGTGTGCAAGCTTTTCCTCCGGACTGGTAAGGAAACGAAGATCGACGTGGGGCGCGAGGATTTTCACCGGATGCGGTTCAAAGGTTAGCACGAGCGCGGTCCCCTGTGCCTTCCGGGCCGTCTCGACCACCGTCCGCAGCAGGACTCGATGGCCCAGGTGGTGCCCATCGAAATTGCCGATCGTGGCGACCGGGTATGGACGTGGACACCCATCGGATAGACCACGCGTGACTTTCAGCATGGTCGTCAGCGGAGGAGACGCGCTGCGTCTTTGGCAAAATAGGTCAAAATGAGATCTGCGCCGGCCCGCTTAATCGAGAGCAAGGATTCCATTATGGCCCGCGATTCGTCGAGCCAGCCGGCTTTGGCGGCCGCCTTGATCATGCTGTACTCCCCGCTCACTTGATAGGCCGCTACCGGCAACAACATCTGTGCTCTGGCCGCGGCAATGATGTCAAGATACGGCAGTGCCGGTTTCACCATGATGATGTCGGCCCCCTCTTCAACATCGAGGGCGATCTCGCGAAGCGCTTCCCGCCGATTAGCCGGATCCATTTGATAGGATTGTCTGTCACCGAATTGCGGGCTTGAACATGCCGCATCCCGGAACGGTGCATAAAAGCAAGACGCGAATTTAGCGGCATAGGCCATAATTGGCAGCTCTGGAAAACCTGCTTGATCCAGTTCCGCCCGGATCGCCGCCACCCGCCCATCCATCATATCGGACGGCGCCACCATGTCAGCCCCGGCTTGCGCATGGGTCCTAGCCATCGCACGGAGACACTCCAACGTTTCATCGTTGAGAATGCGCCCGTCCTTGACGATTCCGCAATGGCCGTGATCGGTGTATTCGTCGATACAGACGTCGGTCACGACCATCAGCCCCGGGACCTGATCCTTCACCGCTTTGACGGCCCGCTGCACGATGCCATTCGGATCAAACCCCGAACTACCCCGATCGTCTTTCCGATCAGGAATCCCAAAGAGGATGATGGCGGGAATCCCCAAAGCTGCGATCTCACTTGCCTCTTTCAGCAAGAGATCGACCGAGAGCCGGAACTGGCCCGGCATCGAGGCGATCTCCTCCCGCCGATCTCGCCCTTCGACGACGAACAGCGGAGAGATAAAATCAGACGGGGCAAGGCTCGTCTCCCGTACCATGCGACGAAAGGCCTCATGCTGCCGCAGCCGCCGGAGCCGCTGTATTGGGAAGGCCATCGGGTTACTTCCTCGGAAGATTCGTCAAGAATACCACGAGGTCGCGCACAGAAATCATACCGACCAAATTGCCACCCTGAGTCACGCCGAGATGGCGGGTATGCGTTTGGGCCATCAAATCGTTGGCATCTAACACTGTCTTATTCGCCTCGATCGTCAAGATCGGGGCAGACATAATCTGTTCGACCGTTGTCTTGTGGGTGTCGGCTCCAGCCGCTACCACGCGCCGGACCATATCGGTATCCGTGAGGATGCCGACGATCTCCTTCCCGTTCGTCACGAACAGACTGCCGATGCCACGATCCCGCATGATACGTGCCGCCGTCTGTGCATCCGTATCCCGCGCAACCGTAATAAACTTCTCCCTCGGAACCATGAACGACTTGACTGGAACCATACAATGTCCTCCCTTGACTAATTCAGTCCGTCACCCTGCCGTATGCTTCGGCCTATCCGCGCGTAGAGACGGCAACTCGAGCCTCTTCCCTGAAATACCTCACGATCGCTTCTGCCAGCGCCGGCACAGTATTTTCAGACGGCATGACCGTGACCGTCAACCCATACTCCTCCGCTGTGCGTGCCGTAATGGGTCCGATGCAGGCAATTACTACCCGCGCGACAAGTGGTCTCACCGCGTCCCGCCCTCCAAAGACTTCCACAAAATTGCGGACGGTGGAGGAACTCGTGAAGGTCACCGCCGCCACCCGCCCATCGTGAAGCTGTTGCGTCAAGGACGCAACGTCCACTGGGGGAGCGAGCGTGCGATAGACAGGAATCACATCAACGGTTGCCCCTAACTCACGCAACTGTTCCGGCAAGATTTCGCGAGCGACTTCGGCGCGTGGGATCAAGACGTGGCTCCCACGGATTCCCACATGGGCCAATGCCGCGATCACACCCTCTGCCTGAAACTCGGTTGGAACGACATCCGGAGTCAGCCCATAGGTTCCCAGTTCCTGCGCAGTTCTTGGTCCAATCGCGCACAGGCGAAGGTTCGCCAACGCGCGCGCATCTTTCCCTGCCGCATGAAGCCGGTCCATGAAAGGCCGCACCCCGTTCACGCTGGTAAAAATCAACCATTGATAGGTACTGAGACGAATCACCGCTTCATCGATCGCCTGCCAACTGGCCGGAGGCACGATCTGAATCGTCGGGACTTCAACCGGCTCCGCGCCATAGGCCGCCAGTAGCTGGGAAAATTCTCTTGCCTGCTCCTGCGCACGGGTGAGCACAATCCGTTTCCCGAAGAGCGGCTTGGTTTCAAACCAATTCAGCTGTCCTCGCAATCGCACGACCTCACCCACAACGATCACCGTCGGTGGTTCGAGATGCGCAACTTCCGCTTTCTCGACAATATCGCCCAATGTCCCCACGATAGTCTGTTGGTCGGCTTTGGTCCCCCAACGGATCGCCGCAGCCGGCGTGTCGGGTGACCGCCCCTCCGACAGTAACTGTTTGACGATCGAAGGAAGATTCTTCATGCCCATCATGAACACGAGCGTCCCTGATGTACTGGCCAATTTGGGCCATTCCACAAAAGCCGCCGGCTTGGTGGGATCTTCATGCCCGGCCACAAACGTAACCGTGGAAGCCAACGTTCGATGGGTCACCGGAATGCCCGCATAGGCAGGAACCGCGACCGCCGCCGTCACACCAGGCACAATCTCGAAGTCGACCCCTGCAGCGGCCACCGCTTCTGCTTCTTCTCCACCGCGTCCGAAGACAAACGGGTCGCCCCCTTTGAGCCGAACCACCACGTTCCCCTCCTTGGCACGCTCAATAAGCAGTCGATTGATGTCGGCTTGGTCTTGATACTGCCCACGTCCACGCCGGCCAACATAGATGCGCTGGGCCGTGGCCGGAGCATACTGCAGTAAGACAGAATTCGCGAGATAATCGTACAGGACGATATCGGCCTGCTCCAGGCATTCCTTCCCTTTCAGCGTCAAGAGTCCAGGATCGCCTGGTCCCGCTCCCACTAGATAGACCTTCCCAGATCTTCTCGGTTTCGTCATGTGGTCCCGTAGATCGCTTGAAGAATTCTATCGCCACCACGTGCGAGCAATCGTTCCGCGAGTTGAATACCGATCGACTCCGGATCCTCAATGGTTCCTTCAACGGTATCGCGAATGAGCTCTTTGCCGTCCACGCTGGATACCAATCCTTCCAGTCTCACCCCTCTCCCGACCACTGTCGCATGCGCCGCGATCGGAACCTGACAGCCTCCTTGGAGCCGATGGAGCAAGGCACGTTCGGCAAGAACGGCTATCTTACTTGGCGCATGGTCCAAGCCACTCAACAACGAATGGATAAAGGGATCGGCGCGCCGGCCCTCGATGCCCAGCGCCCCCTGGCCAATGGCAGGCAAACTAATCTGCGGCGCAAGATACTCAGTAATCTCATGCGCCCAGGCCAATCGCCGGAGCCCGGCCGCGGCAAGCACGATGGCGTCGAACTGTCCCTCCCGTAATTTCTTGAGACGGGTATCCAAGTTCCCGCGCAACATGGCAATCGTGAGATCAGGCCTGGAATGCAGGAGTTGTGATTGGCGGCGAAGGCTGCTGGTCCCGATCCGGGCGCCACGAGGAAGGTCCACGAAGGACCGCCCGTCACGACTAATCAGGGCATCCCGGGGATCCTCGCGGGGCGGCACACAGAGGATGGCCAATCCCTCGGGCAACTCCGTGGGCACGTCTTTCATACTATGCACCGCCAGGTCGATCTCGCCGCTCAACAGCGCTTCCTCGATCTCCTTCACGAACAGTCCCTTCCCGCCAATTTGGGCCAGCGGGACGTCCAGAATCTTGTCTCCCGATGTTTGGATCTTCCGCAACGTCACCGTCACATGCGGAGCCAGCGCGTGCAACTGTCCCTGCACCCACTCGCTCTGCTGCACCGCCAGCTTACTCCCGCGCGTTCCAAGCACGACGGTTGAGCGTTCATGGCCGACTGTTGACATGGCTCCCTTTCACCGACTCACATCTGGTCTGTCTGGTTGATTTGGTTCATCGGGTTAGTTTTGTTCAACCAAACAAACGAGACAAACCTAATAAACCAACTAACGGTCTTCAACGCTCAATGGTCCGGCATCTTCGAACCAGCTCTCGGCGTCGCCTCTTCAGTATTCCGGATATCTTCTTGTGACGAATGACCGGTCTCCGACGCAGATGACGCACTCCCATTGACATTCGAGACCGCAGGGTCGCTGAGGCTGAAAAAGCGTCTCGCCGCTTCGACAAAGGCAGCCCCCTCCGAGGAATTCACCTCGGCCTTGAGCGTCACCATCGTATTATGAATGAGTTTATTCACGATCGACGACGCCATAGCTTCGACTAATTCACGCTCCGGCGCAGACAGATTCGCCAACCGCCCCAAGGTCTTCTCGACTTCCGCCCGCTTGATGTCATCGACCCTCATACGAAGGGCCATGATGGTGGGAGTCACTTCGAGCGACTGGAGCCATTGCCGGACGATTACGACTTCATCCACCACCATCCGCTCGGCCTTTTCGGCCTCCTGCAAGCGTCCGCCGCGATTCTGTTCAACCCGCGCTTTCAAATCGTCGATGTCGAAGAGGAAAGCATTATCCACATGCCGCACGGCCGGATCGATATTGCGGGGAACCGAGATGTCGATCAGGAACATCGGACGATTCATCCGTTGCTTGATCGAGCGCTGCACGTCATCCTCGCTCACAAGATAATGCGCGGCACCGGTCGACACCAAGACGATATCGGCCGAAGCCATATCCTCCCGAAACTCCTCAAAGGCGACCGCGATGCCGCCAAACCGGTTTGCCAACTCCAGGGCATGTTGAGGATTCCTGGTCGTTACCCGCACATGCCGGACACCGCTGGCAATGAAATGCCGTGCCGCCAACTTCGCCATTTCCCCCGCCCCCACCAACAGCACCGTCTTCTCGCTTAAGTCCGAGAAGATCTTTTTGGCTAATTCGACCGCGGCATAGCTGACCGACACCGCCATCTCGGCAATTTTCGTTTCCGTTCGCACACGCTTAGCGACGGAGATCGCTTTCTTCACGACCTTGTTCAGAATGATACCGGTCGTCTTGTGTGTAAGCGCGACGTCGAAGGCCTCTTTGATCTGGCCCAGAATCTGCGACTCACCGACGATCATAGAGTCGAGACTGGAAGCCACACGAAATAAATGGCTGATCGCCCGATCCCCCTGGTGCCAGTACATATGGGGAGTCAGTTGCTCCGAGGACAGAGAAAGGTGGGCGTCAGCGAGGAAATCCTGGATTCGTCCATACCCCGCTTCGATCTCATCGACGACGGCATAGACCTCAACACGATTGCACGTCGACAATAATATCCCTTCCCGCACCCCCTGGTACGAACAGAGACGGGTCAGGGCTTCGCCCATCCGGCTCTCAGGGACCGCGAGTTTCTCGCGGATTTCGACCGGGGCAGTCTTGTGGCTCAAACCGACGACGACAATGTGCATAGTTACGACACCGGTCCGTGACTCTTGAGAACCACACCGATGAGGGTCAGAATAACCCCGGCAAATCCAATGATTGTCAGGTACGCCGCGCGTTTGGCTCTCCAGCCCACCGTCAGTCGTCCCATCAATACGACAAAGTAGAATATCCACGTCACCACAGCCCAAGTTTGCTCGGGATTCCAATTCAGATATGACCCCCGAGAGAATTCGGCAGAAAGCGCACCAGTAATGATGCCGAGCGTGAGGAGCGGAAATCCTGTTACGATCGACTGCTGATTCAGATGGTCGAGAAAATCCAGGGCGGGTAACTTCGAGTAGAGGACATTGAAACGTTTGGACTTGAGAAGTCCATCCTGAATCAGATACATGAGACCGGCCACAAAAGCGATGGCAAACCCCACCGTGCCGAGCATACTCAGGGTGATGTGGACCCACAGCGTGTGAAACATAGGGGTGAGCGTCGGAACGGTTTCAGGCAATGCCGCGGCGGAGACCAGCGAGACCAGTGCCAGGGGGACGATAAAGGAGCCCAGCACGTGCAGACGATGGCGATATTCCACGACGAGGAAGACCAGAATCAGCATCCAGGAAACAAACGACAGAGCTTCCTGGAACCCTGGCGGCGAGACATCCGTCGCCCCGACCATCCGTGCGACCAACGCAATCGTGTGTGAGGTAAACCCGATCGCCGTCATACCCAAAGAGACCTTCGAGAGGGCTTCCGAAGGCCGGAGCAAGTAGGCAAGATAGGAAACGGTGGCCGCAAAATACAAGGCCATCGTCACCACGAAAAACATGGCGGCCATTGAGGTCTATCCTCTCAGCTTCTCAGGACAAACAGACTGACATTAAACGGAGAATTATATCGATGGCGCGAGATGGGAGTCAACCAAACGATCGGGGAGTGGGAGGCCGGACACCCATATATCGCCCTCCCGGCACACTGTATGTCGTCAGCACGCCGATTGGCCACCCTGATGACATCACCCTTCGGGCCCTTGCCACGCTACGCCACGTCGAGGTGATTGCGTCAGAAGACCCTCTCATGACCCAGGCGCTCCTAGCCCATCATGGCATCACCGCATCAGTCACGAGCTACGGCCCGCTCAATCGCCACGAGAAAGTGCTGCTCCTTCTGCATCGACTCACGCAGGGACAGGATGTCGCCCTCGTCTCAGACAACGGCACCCCGGTCATCTACGACCCAGGCAGTCTGTTTGTGGCTGCTGCCCATCAAGCAGGAATTCCGGTCAAAGCCATCCCTGGCCCCACGACCATGACGGCAGCGGCGGCGATCTCTGGCTTCTCTGGTGATGCGATCATCTTCGAAGGACACCTTCCCTCAACCAGTCATCGTCTCGCCCAATACCTCTCCCGCCTCCGCAAAGAACGAAGCACTCTCGTCTTCTATGTGGACCCCAGAGCCCTCACAGGGCTACTGAAAGCCCTGGCGCAGATACTTCCCACCAGACAGATTGCCATCGCCATGAATCTCACAATGCGCGAAGAAACCCTCTCTCGCGGGAGGCCGGGTAAGCTGCTCGATCAGATCGGACCAGTGTCGAAGGACTCAGCGGTGACGGTCGTCATTGAAGGGTATAGGGCAGGATCGCAAACAAAAAAGATGCGCGGAAGAATGTCCCGTGTTACTCGTCTTCACGGCGGGAGATGAGCACTCGATAGGACCCTTCGACGCGTTCTTGAGAAAGGATGGTGTGCCCCTCATTACTCACACTGCGAGGAACATTCCGAATCGGGTCGCCATCGTCCAACAGCACAGAAAGGATCTGTCCCTGCTCCATCGATTCCAGTTTCAACTTCGTTTTGACGAAGTTATAAGGGCAAATCACTCCCCGTAAATCCAACTCGGCATCCGGTCGACCAGTCACTGTCGTGATTCCCTCTCCATTCGCTGCCACGTCTCTCTCCTCCGCAACAGTCTTGACCCTTCGCCGCGTGCTGGCTCTACGGAAATCCTAACAAGGAGTCGGTGGCCCTGCAAGCACTGCCCCGGTGTACCAACATGGTGAACGCAAAAAAAGGGGCAGCGCCTCGCTGCCCCTCCTCAAACCTCACCAAATATGTCTCGACTTAATTCAAGCCCTTGACCAAGTTGGGCTTGTTGTAGTCCGTCCCATAGTCTGATTGGTTTCCGACTGCATTACCCCATCCTGGCTGGGGTTCACACTGCCAGCAGGGAGCTGCTCCGGTATATTCACCAACCGAACTGGTGATACCGGACTCAATCTCTCCTGGAAGTACAGAGCCAGCGATGCCACCGGTGATCCCACCACGATTCGTCGAAAGCGCGCGCTCATGCTCAGGATCTGGACGTTGTCCAAGTCCACCAAACCCCTGCCTGGTGTCAGCAACGTGAACCACATACGCTTCCAACACAAGTTTCTTCCCTGTCCCATACGGATGGTTTTCATTGACCTGTTCTATGACTTGAATGGAGACGTCGTCCCCGACATTCACTTCTCTGAGGCTCTGAAGGTTTGAATGGTCATCGATGAGCAGGGTCATAACCGTCCGAGCTCCGTATCCTGACTTGCCTTCCTGCCCTTGGTCGAATATCTTCCCTGCCCCGCCTGTTTCAATCATGAGTCTGTTCCCGGGCAGGTCAAGTGCAAACACCCGTCCATACACTGTCTCCGGCTGCGACAGCCGATCGAGGAAGTTGGTTCGGTCGAAGGTAGTCACTCGCGTGCTTGACCCCGACACATCGCCAACTCCCGTACCCACGCCCATGCCGGATTGGTTAGACTGCAAGCGCTCCTGAGCGATTGACACACCCACGGAACCGACAAAAAGAATTGCCGCTCCTAGTGCCAATACCTTACGCATGTGCCGCCTCCTTGCCAAAATTAGAGATGCAGTGAAATGACGGACACCAAAATGGATCCAACATCATGATTTTGATGCTTCTTCATCACGCTATTATGAAAATATAGGCTGCCCATTCGGACATGTCAACTGGGGATAGACGTGTTTCATTTGATTCAGATTCACGCGCAATCCGGTCATCACCCGAACCGGCAACGCCCCCACGCCAATCCTGTTACCACGCTGTGGACTGATGGTGCCCAGAGGGAGGGTCGAACTCCCACTCTCTTACGAGAACCGGATTTTGAGTCCGGCGCGTCTGCCAGTTCCGCCATCCGGGCGTATCCATTTAAAAGGCGATTCTTCTTAGCACGAAGCCATGTGCGGGTCAATCTGCTCCCCTCTTTTTTTTAGCACGCCCGCAGTGTTACAATCCCGCCTCACACTCACCTAACTTATGTTCAGGAGGATCCTCACACCATGGCAGACGTCCAGTGCGTGACATGTGGACAGGCCGGAGAAACTATTACGGATCCCCTCTTCATGGGGAGGCTTGAATCCGAGATCAAGGCCAAGGTCTGCAAGCCCTGCTGGAAAAAGTGGGAAGGCATGCGGGTCATGGTCATCAACGAATATCAGGTCAACCTGGGCGAAGAGAGCGGCAGAGAACTCGTGAAGAAGCAGATGAAGGCCTTTCTTAAACTTGGCGAACAAACTGATACCGGAAAGCTGGATCAGAACTATCGCCCACCGGCCTAAGCCAGGCGGTTTTGCGGCGGAAAGCGGGTCCCCGGCTAGGCCATTGATCGCCAGAGCCTTCCGTGAATTTCTTCAGCGATCTCGCAGGCTTCGTTGACAGGCCGATTTCCGAAATGCTACATTAGTTACTTCTTGATCCATCTGTCAGGGTGATCAGCATTTCCTCGCGACTTTTTTAGCTGAGGAGAAGGAGCCGGTTTGTTGTGATTACACAGATGCAGGTAAAAGGGTTGATGTTCGACCCCTACAATAACGCGTATATCGTGGTGCTACGTGACGAAGAGCATTCCGACATGCTCCCCATTTGGGTCGGCAAGTCAGAAGCAGGTGCGATTAGTATGTCACTGGAAAACGTCACGCCCCCCCGGCCGATGACGCACGACTTCATGAAATCCCTCCTCGATGCTTACAACGCGAAAGTCATCAGCGTGGTCATTACGGACTTGTCTGAGCACACCTATTTTGCAAAAATCCATTTGATGTACGAAGATTCAGAATACACCGTCGATGCCAGACCCAGCGATGCGATTGCACTTGCGCTTCGGAGCAATGCGCCGGTGTTTGCAAACGATTCGGTCATCACCAAACAGAGCTCCGAAGAACTCGAACAGTGGCTGGAGAATCTCAAACCGGAAGATTTCGGCAAACTGGACTCCTGATTCAGCGAGACGCAAGTATGAGCGCCGTCGATGTACCCAAAGAACGAGACCTGGTTGAATACCGGGTGGATCGCATCCTCGAGGAGGCCAACACCGACACTAGAATTGTCGTCCTGGCACGACAGGACGGTGCCCTCGATACGTTTCCGATTTGGGTCGGGGCCGCGGAAGGTAATGCCATTAAATTAGCGCTCGATACCATGATCACACCACGGCCAATGAGCCATGACTTGATCAAGAGTTTCGCCGAACATTTGAACATCACGATCCAACGCGTCGTCATTGCGGACGTCAAGAGCAGCACCTATTACGCCATGGTGTATGTCGCCAACAAAGGCGTGGAGCGGACAATCGATGCCCGGCCCAGCGATGCCATCTCGTTGGCCCTCCGGGCTCCTTGCCCGATCTACATTACCCAAGATGTGTTGAAACGACGGAGCACAACGAATCTCGACGCCTGGCTGGCAAAACTAGAGTCGAAAGATATCGGCACACCGGAAGTACAGGAAACTTGATTCACTCGATAGCGAAGGAGTGGGAAAGAACGATGTTGACATACATGCAAAAGCCCTTGGACGTGCAGGAAAAGTGGTACCTCGTGAATGCGGAGGGGCAAACGCTGGGCCGATTGGCCGCCCGCGTTGCCGGGATGTTGCGCGGCAAACACCGGCCAACCTTTACCCCCCATGTGGACATGGGCGACCATGTTGTGATCGTGAATGCGGAGAAGATTCATTTGACCGGTAACAAAATGACCACGAAACTCTATCGCCATCACAGCGGCTTTCCGGGCGGACTCAAGACCGCGACGGCGCAGCATGTCTTCCGAAAAGATCCGACAGTACTCTTGACCAAAGCGATCGAAGGTATGCTTCCCAAGAACCCACTAGGAAACCATATGGCAAAGAAACTCCGCGTCTACGTCGGGCCTACTCATCCGCATCAGGCTCAAGGACCGGAACCTATTACCCTGTAATCATCACCGCAAGCGAACAAGGAGACGTTGTAGCATGGCAGTAGTAACTCAATATGCAACCGGACGACGAAAGTGCGCAATTGCCAGAGCCTGGGTCACCGGGAGGGCGGGCGACATTACAATCAACGATCAACCGATCGAGCAGGCCTTCCCACGACTGACTCTGCGGCAGATCATTCAATTCCCGCTCGAAATTGGCGGGGTCGTCGGACAGTACTCGATCAAGGCGACGGTACATGGCGGTGGACAGGTTGGACAAGCCGGCGCCCTGCGTCATGCGATCGCACGCGCGTTGGTGGAACTCAATCAGCCCCTCCGTACGCCCTTGAAGAAGGAAGGCTTACTGACACGCGACTCGCGCGTTAAAGAGCGGAAAAAGTATGGACAGAAGGGTGCGCGAAAGCGGTTCCAGTACTCAAAGCGATAAACATCGGAGCCACAGTCAGAAAAAGGGAAGGCTCCAGGCCTTCCCTTTTTTTGTGTCTGTGGTCTGCAGCGGGTAATGCAGATGAAAAAAATACGCGTGGCAATCGCAGGGGCCAGTGGATATGCCGGGGCGGAGCTCGTTCGCCTGGCAGCCCTCCACCCGTATTTTGAGCTCCACGCCGTTACATCGGAGAAATCTGCGGGGACTCCTGTGGCAGCGGTCTTCCCCAGTCTGGCCGGCCTCGTGTCTCTCTCGTTTCAAGCGCTCTCACCCGAAGCCTTAGCGGAACAGGCCGATGCGGTATTCTTGGCCCTTCCCCATACCAAATCATTGGCGCCGGTTTCCGCCTGCCTCCAAACCGGCAAACTGGTAGTGGACCTCAGTGCCGATTATCGGCTCAAAGATCCAGCCGTGTATGAACAGTGGTATCGGACGCCGCATACCTACCAAGACTTGCTGAAGGACGCGGTCTACGGACTTCCGGAATTGCATCGTGCCGCCATCGTCAAGGCAACGTTGGTTGCGTCGCCTGGCTGTTACCCGACTGCGGCCATTCTGCAGTTGGCCCCGCTGTTCGCCCAGGATCTCGTACAACCACACACCGTGGTCATCGATGCGAAATCCGGCATTTCCGGCGCGGGGCGAAGCCCGGCTCTCCCCTACCATTTTCCGGAAGCCCATGAATCCATAGAGCCCTACAAGATCGGACAGCACCGCCACACCCCTGAGATCGAACAAGAACTGGGTGGGTTGCTTCGACGTGCATCACCGCCATCGGGAGCGATTGCTGCACAGCCTATCGTGACATTCACTCCGCACCTCGTACCGATGAACCGAGGTATCTTGAGCACCGCCTACTGCCGATTGAAGAGTCCGATGGCGCTGCCAGACCTGCGCGCGCTGTATCGAGCCTTTTACAAAGGTGAGCGATTCGTCAGAGTCCAGGAAGACATCGTGCCGAATCCGCGCTATATCAAAGGCTCCAACTATTGCGACATCGGGGTCTACCTGGACCCCCGTGCAGGATCGGTCATTACAGTGGCCGCGCTGGATAATCTTGTGAAAGGCGCCGCAGGCCAGGCCATTCAGGCTATGAACCTCATGCTGGGCCTCCCTGAGGAGACGGGTTTGACGGCTCCCGCTGCCTATCCCTAATCCACATTGAGCAGGACGTCTCTTTCACGAGCATGACCAGGAAAACACCGACAACATCTCCACGCCGCGGGATCACCGCACCGCAGGGGTTCCGCGCAGCCGGCATACATTGCGGCATCAAGAAGCCAGGCCTGCTCGATCTCGCGCTCGTCGCCTCAGAACAGAGCGGTCCCATCGCCGGGGTTTTCACACAAAATCAGGTGGTCGCGGCACCGGTCATCGTTGATCGCCTACACCTGCGGCAGGGAATCGGACGGGCCATTCTCGTCAACAGTGGTAACGCGAACGCCTGTACTGGCGCCAAGGGATTAGCGGCCGCAAAAAAAACCGCCACGGTGGTCGCACGACACATGAGTATCCCCTCACACCACGTCTTCATCGGGTCCACCGGTGTGATCGGTCGTGTGTTACCGGTCGATCGAATCATCAAGGGAATACCGCAGCTGCTCACTCAGCTCAGCGACCGTGGAGGCCTCGATGCCGCTCGGGCGATCATGACGACCGACATCCGCCCGAAATCCATCGCCCTTCAGGACACCATCGGCGGTCGCTTGATTACCATTGGCGGGATGGCCAAGGGCTCTGGAATGATCCATCCCAACATGGCTACGATGCTGGCTTATTTAACTACGGATGCCTCGATCACGAGGAATGCTCTCCAACAGGCGCTCAGCCTGGCGGTCAATGAGTCGTTTAATTGCATTTCAGTGGATGGGGACACGAGTACCAACGATACCGTCCTGTGTTTGGCGAACGGCCTGGCTGAGAACCGCACAATCAAAGAAGGTACGGTTGCCTTCCGTCGGTTCCTGCTGCTCCTGACAGAAGCCTGCCAGGCACTCGCGCTGGCCATTTGTCGCGACGGGGAGGGTGTCACCAAGGTAGTGAACATTGAGGTGACCGGAGCAGCCACCGTGGCGCAGGCACGGCAAGTGGCCCAAACCATAGCGACATCGAACTTGGTCAAGACCGCCCTGTTCGGCGAGGATGCCAATTGGGGTCGTGTCATGGCCGCGATCGGACGAGCCGGAGTCCCAATTACCCCCTCGAAGCTGAACGTGTGGTTTGGAGGGGTCCCAATGGTACAGCGAGGAATTGGACTCGGACTCGTGGCTGAACGCCGAATCGCAAAGGTCTTTCGTCAGAAAGAATTTACGATCTCCGTGGGGCTTGGGCAAGGTCGTCACCGGGCCCATATGTGGACGACCGACCTGTCGTTTGACTATGTCCGCATTAATGCAAGCTATCGATCGTAACAGTATGCTGAAAAAGTCGCTTTTTTTTCACCCGCCCAACCCCGCGCGCCGAGACGCGCCTTTCACCAGGCGGCGTTCTCGCATCGCTCTCACGAACCGCAAAAGGTGAAACGTAGGACTGCCGAGTGCGCTTACTCCGAATCGTTTCACGTATGACGTCTCACGGATTGCTGGACAGCCTTTTTGAGCATCCTGCGGGGTATACTCCTACTGTCCCAGACATACGAGCCCATCAAATCCCGGCGTGCCCACATAGGTTTTCCGCAGGCTGCTGGGCGTGTAATTCCATCATGGCGTCAGTTTGATTTTTCACGGTAAAAGGCGCAAAATGGCAAACTACAAATCGTGAAGCAGCGATGTGTACTGTGATCCCATGTTACCTTTGCCAATCCAACCACGCAGAATCGTTTGGGGACAGAGTTACGCCCTCTTGGTTCCTTCGCCATGAGGACGTTATTGTCTGTGCAGCAGGAGCCACCATCGACATGACGTCAGGGGCCTTAACATCATCGAGAAGGAGACTGAAATGAAACGACTGGCAGCCCTTTCGGCCATACTGACCCTGGGATCGCCCACGCTCGCCCTGGCGGTGGAACATAGTGCCGGGTATCGGGGAATCGGACAGCTCTACTTCACCTTCATGGCCGCGATCTTGATCTATGGCGTCTACGATAGCTTCGGCAAGAAGGCCATGTATGTGGCGGCGCCGATCATTGTGGTCGGACTCTATCTGCTGTTGCCAGAGAACTAAATACTGCCGCCAGGATACGATGGAAGAAAGTGGGCCTGCCTAGTCCAGCCAGTCCTTCTCTTTCAGTTTCCGTAGAAGATATTTTTCTGTGAGGTACTGGAAGTCTTTGTCGGCCAGGGCCTCCAGTTCGCACTTGAGTCCGCTCGTGAGCATCCGCCTGACTTCCGCTTGCAAGCCGGTTTCTAGACCCACTGAAAAGTTGAGGAGCTCTTTCGAGCGGGCCATGTTTCTCTTTCCGTTTAATCCCGACGTTACGCTTGAGTTCGCACCGTTCAGGGTCACGCTGCCATAATTTTCGTCGCTTGAGAATTGGTGTGATCGTACGTTTCGGCAATCGCCCCTCCTGTTTCCATAGGCTTCGCCTTTGGCAATACCCTCGCTACCTTGCAAATCTCATCTGCGAAAGCAGGCGTCATCCGGAAGAAATCGTTCGGAAAAACTCGAAAGGGTCTGGCTCTTGGCCTCCTGGAGCATCTTAAGGAGCATCCCGAACTCGATGCAGGATGGATGCGTCTTAATATCCCGCGACGAAACCGGGCAGCTTCGTAGTCAGATTGAGTAGATCAGCACACCCTCACCGCCATCCCTTGCAAGTGAAACAGCAACGCGTACTTCTTGCCGGCAGCGTATGGAGAGAAGCAGACCATGACGCGGTGGTGAGATGGAGAAGCTGCCAACGGGAATGAACAGATGATTAGGGTGGGAGGAGCGCGCACCTACCGAGGACAGCATAGGTACGGCGGGGATCTTGGCGGGACTTTAGGCTTCCCAGTCAAGCTGGGCTTGCACACCATCCCTACGCTCGACCCCCTGATGAACCATATTCCCTCGGGGCGTTAAGCTCCTCCCACAGGGATACGATATTCTTCCGATGTGGGGGAGTCAAGGATTGGCGCACTAGGCGTGACCGCTGCCTTCGCCCTCTTCGAATTCGTCAATGAGCTGCTCGAGTTCATCAAGTTCGGCTGGTCGAACGTTCTGAAACGAGACCCCGAATGTGTCCTCTCCGACCCACTGCACTCGCGCGTCTTCGATCGAGACCGGTTCCTCTGCGCCGGGAATGATTAGTCGCACACGGATCACCTTGCCGGGGTAGACTTCGAGGTCACAATCAAACCTGGCCCCACCAACTGAGAGGTCGAGGGTGACCCCTTCGATCTCATGCGAGTTTCCCAACAAAAATCCCTGCACCTGTGCCGGCACCCGGCGATGTTTTCGTCGATCCATGTTACTCGCAAGGTTCCTGTTTCCCATACGATTCAGGGGCGATGCTGAAGGACTGGATTCCGTGCATCGCAGGGTCCCCCACGGAGGGATAGAGAACTCCCTTACCGGAGCTTGAGAATCTTGCCGTCGAGTTTGGTGTCCGTCACGAACTTCTCGAAATTCTTATTGTACAGTTCGTTGAGCAGCTCCTGGGCATCTTCCGGGTCAAACCAGAAGACCTGGTTGGTTCCGGTACTGATGAGGGTCTCACGAACTTGACTGCCGTCAGCGTAATTCTTCACTTGAACGACCAACCGACTTTTGGCGTTGAGGGTAGTCTGTCCGATACCGCTCTTGGCATCCACGCCAACATCGACAAGTTTGCCGGTGATGGTCATATCTGCCCCGGCTATTTCATGGCCCTTGGCAACGATCGCGTTCCAGCCTTTCCCCTTGAGATAGTCAGCGAAGGCCTGTGCCGTGGCCTCGCCGAGGGTGCCGCTGGGGAGGCTGAAGTGACTCTCTCCGCCCCATAGGTGATGTCTGGTGCCGAGGTGCGATCGGTCAGTGCGATGGTCTTCAAACGGCTGAATCGCGACGGTCGCGGAACTCATCGCGACGACCTTGTCCTCGGCCCCGCTCGCCATGGGGACCTGCAGATCGATGCGCTCGCCCTTGCCTGCACAGCCGGTCGCTAAGATGATCCCGAGGAGCCCGATTCCTACGATGTGATAATGCCTCACATGTTCCTCCTTCGTGATGCGATGGTCTGACACATATGGCAGGTCTCCGGTCGAAACACATGCTAGTATTATTTTGATGCGAAATGTGCCCGCCGATTTTGTTGATAACAGTCTTCGTTCTGCTGCTTGCAGAAGGGCCTTGTTTCTCCGTAGCTCGTGATCTGGAGCTGCGAGGCCTGGACGCCCAAATCCTGAAGATACTTCTTGGCGGCACGTGCCCGTTTCTCGCCCAGGACGAGATTGTACGCCAAGGTGCCTCGTTCATCGCAATGGCCTTCGATCAGCACAGTCTTGCTCCCATTGGCGCGAAACCATTGGGCATTGGCGTCCAACACCGGCATGGCATCCTTGCGGATTTGAAACCGGTCGAAATCGAAAAACACGTCGTCCAATGCATTGCTGCCGGATGGTGTGGTCGCGCTACCAGATGGCCGGTCGAGCGAGCGCTCCAGCGGTACCGTCTTGATCGCGTCCGGCTGGATCTCCTCGCTTTTGCTCTGACCTGCCTGTGAGGCTGCATCCCCGGACGAGGAGGAGACGTTCTTACCAAAGCAGCCTGCTAACAGAAACATGAGGCCCAAACTCAGACAGAGGCTGATGACTCTTCGATCCATGGCATGGTCTCCTAATTATTTGTCGTGATCATTAGTTGCGCTGCTGCGCCAGGGTCAGGATAGCCGACTCTATCACCTTGGCCTGCTCCATCTCTTCACGCAGTCACAGATGCTAGATTGTCACTCTTACTTATAGGTACTCAACGGGTGTCAGTCAACCCCAAATCTCTCTCCTCGCCCGCGACGGCGTACAAGCGAGCAGATCCTCTACGAACCGGAAGTTGCATCCATCTCCGGCTTTCGATAAGGTGCGACTCATGACCCATTCCCTCGCGCGCTCACTCGTCCTTGCCGGCGCGAGCGGGCTTTTCCTCCCGCTGAGTTTCCCGAAATCTGACATTGGATTGTTAGCCTGGATCGCCCTCGTGCCGTTGCATTGGGCGTTGGACGGAAAAAGCAAGACGCAGGCGTTTTGGATCGGTTGGCTATCCGGCACGATTGCCTTTACCGGTATGATGGCCTGGGTGGTGACCGCCATGAACACCTATGGCAAGGTCCCGCTGGTGATCAGCTATGGCCTCATGTTGCTGCTCACGGCCTATCTTGGCCTCTATGTCGGCCTCTATTCTGCCGGGGCCGTGTGGTTTCAGACCCTGATTCCTCGCTACGGTCTCTTTGCGGTTCCTTGCTTATGGGTGACCCTTGAGCTGATCCGGACATATGCTCTGAGCGGATTGCCCTGGGGCCTCCTCGGTTATTCTCAATATCGCAAGATTGAGATGATTCAGATTGCAGACCACATGGGGGTGTACGGAGTCTCGTTCCTCATTGTGCTGGTGAATGTCGCGCTGGCTGAATTGCTGGCCTGGCTGATGCCGCTGCTCCGTGGATTCCGTCCGGCAAAGCTCCCCTGGGAACTCGTGGCGACGACGGTATTGCTGGTGGCGCTCTCGTGGGAATATGGTTTTATGACGTCATCTGGAGAGACTTTTTCTGATATTCCCCGCTCGTCTATCAGCGTGGGAGTGGTGCAGCCGAACGTCGATCAGGCGGTGAAGTGGGATACCGCCTATCGAGAAGAGACCCTTGCACGCTTTGACCGGCTGACGGAACAGCTCGGCCGTGCCACCGATTTGGTGATCTGGCCGGAAGCGGCAACACCATTCGTCTTTGAGCGTGAGCCGGTCTATCAGCTGCAACTCATTGCACTGGCAAATCGAGCCCAGGCGCCGATCTTGTTTGGAAGCCCCGCCCTACGTTTCTATCCGGATCGGCGACCATATCTGTTGAACAGTGCATACCTCCTCGCCCCCGACGGCCAGTTGTTGGGGCGCTACGACAAACAACATCTGGTGCCTTTCGGCGAATATATTCCGTTCAAATCTTCGCTTCTGTTTTTCCTCGAGAAATTGGTCGAAGGGATCGGCGATTTCGAAGCGGGGCCTGGTCCGACGGTCTTGACGTTACCGCCGAAGCCAAGATCTGCGGCTACAGGCATGGCGGAAACGACGCCGCGCCCGGTGAAATTCGGCGTGGCTATCTGCTACGAAGTGATTTTCCCCAACCTGGTGCGGCAATTCGCCGCGAATGGGGCGGAGTTCTTGGTGACCGTGACGAACGATGCCTGGTACGGTCGCTCGTCGGCGGCCTCACAACATTTTGCGATGGTGGTGTTTCGTTCGGTCGAGAATCATTTGGCCTTTGCCCGTGCAGCCAACACCGGCATTTCCGGCTTCATCGATCCGTTCGGGCGCATCGTCGAAGCGACGCCGATCTTCACGGAGCAGGCCGTCAAGGCTACGATGCAGGTCTGGCACCCGCATACGTTTTACAGCCGGTACGGCGATGTGTTTGCCTACGGCTGTGCTATAATCTGCGCGCTCTTATTCCTGTTCGGCTATTTCCGCACCAAGGGATCTGAGCCAGACGCAGTGGCTGCCACTCCGGTCTAACCTGAAAGGATCGCTCCATGTTAGATGAGGTAAAGAATCGCGTGCAGGCCGTCGAACAATTGGTATTGGAACTACGGGGGCATCTTTGACTTCGCTCGCATGACGGCCGAGTTGGCACATCTGGAGCAGCAGACGTCACAGCCGGATTTTTGGAACCACGCTCAGAAGGCCGCCAAGATCAGCCGGAAGAAGTCCACGATTGAGCGCGACCTCCAGCAGTGGCGTGATATCGATGGGAAGATGAACGACCTGGGCGCGTTACTCCAATTGGCAGAAGAAAGCGCCGACGCCGGGCTGGCCAAGGAGTTGACGTTCGAGCTGGATCAATTTGAGCCGATGCTCGCCACGTTGCGACTTGAACTTCTGCTCTCGGGCGAACTGGACCCCAACAACGCGATTGTGGCGATCCATCCTGGCGCCGGTGGAACGGAATCGCAGGACTGGGCGCAGATGCTGCTCCGCATGTACGTCCGTTGGGCCGAGAGCAAGAAATTCAAGGTTGAAACGTTGGACCTGCTCCCAGGAGAAGAAGCGGGAGTGAAGAGTGTAACGCTGTCAGTGACAGGGGCCTATGCCTATGGCTATCTCAAGGCCGAGGCAGGCGTGCACCGGCTGGTGCGCATTTCACCTTTCGATGCGAACAAACGGCGGCATACCTCCTTTGCCTCAGTATTCGTCTATCCCGAGGTGGATGACGATATCGACCTCGTGATCGAAGACAAAGACCTCAAGATCGATACCTTTCGGGCCGGCGGCGCCGGCGGCCAGAATGTGAACAAGGTCGAGACAGCCATCCGCATGACGCACCTGCCGAGTGGAATCGTGGTGCAATGTCAGAACGAACGGTCACAGCTCCAGAATCGCAATGGCGCAATGAAGGTCTTGAAGGCGCGCCTCTATGAACTGGAACTGAAAAAGAAAGAGGCGGAGTTCAATGCGATCGTCGGGGAGAAGAAGGATATTGCCTGGGGCAGCCAAATTCGATCGTATGTGTTCCAGCCCTATCAAATGGTCAAAGATCACCGGACCGGCTACGAAGTGGGCCAGGTAGCCGCCGTCATGGACGGTGATCTGGACGGATTCATCGAGGCCTATCTGAAGATGAAGCAGCTTGGAAAAACCGCTCTCAGCTATCAACAGTCAGGTGCGGACGAGTTCGATAGCTAACAGGCTGAGAGAACAGTATTTTGGTACGCGAGAATTTCGAGGGTGCGTATGTGTGGCACAACAGCACAACATTCCCGCAGGATGCTCAAAAAGGCCGTCCAGCAAGTAGGGTAGGTTGAGGTTGATCGAAGATCAGACTCTTTTTCTCTCAGCCTTGACCTGAGCCTTAGCCTTCCAGAAAGCTGGCGGACTTTTTCAGCATCCTGCTAACCGGGGAAAGAAGATCGGTACAGGCGCACATTCATGGACGAACTGAACGAACAGCAGCAGCAACGCATCAAGAAGCTCGACGCCCTGCGTGAAGCGGGCGTGGCACCCTACGGCACGCGATTCGAAGTAAAGGATCGTGCGGGCCAACTGATTACACTCCATGCCGAAAAAACCAAAGAGGTACTGGAAGCAGAGAAGATCTCCTGTACCTTTGCGGGACGCATCGTCGCCCTGCGGCGATTCGGGAAAGCAGGCTTCGCCGTGCTGCAAGACGGATCCAACCGGCTGCAGGTCTATCTCAAGAAAGATCATCTCTCAGAACAAGGCTATCGCATCGCCGAGCTACTCGACTTGGGCGATTGGATCGGCGTGACCGGCACTCTCTTTCGCACGAAGACAAATGAATTCACCGTCGAGGTCACACAGCTGACATTCTTGAGCAAAGCCCTCAGACCTCTTCCAGAAAAGTGGCACGGGTTGACGGATGTGGAAACCCGCTATCGGCAGCGCTATGTCGACTTGATCGCCAATCCCGAGGTCCATGGTATCTTTGCCATGCGCAGCAGAATCATCGCCGGCATTCGTGCCTTCTTAATCGAACGAGGCTTCCTCGAAGTCGAAACGCCGATGATGCATCCGATTCCAGGAGGCGCGGCAGCGAAACCATTTGTCACACACCATAATGCGCTCGGCGTCGATCTCTATCTCCGCATCGCGCCGGAACTCTACTTGAAGCGGTTGATCGTGGGCGGCTTTCCTCGCGTGTTTGAAATCAATCGGAGCTTCCGGAACGAAGGCATCTCGACGATTCATAACCCGGAATTCACGATGCTGGAGTTCTATGTTGCCTATGCCGACTATCAGGACTTGATCATCCTCACGGAAGAGCTCGTCTCCTCGTTGGCTCAGCAGATTCTCGGCAGGACGGTCATCGACTATCAGGGCAAGGAGATCACGCTCACGCCTCCGTGGCGCCGCTGGTCGTATCATCAGGCGATTCTGGAGGTAAACAATCTCGACCCCTCCGTCCTTGAAAATCAGGACAAAGCGATTGCGGCAGCCAAAAGACTTGGCATCGCGGTCGATCCGAAATGGCCGCTCTTCAATATAGTGAATGAAATCTTCGAGGAAACGGTAGAGCCTAATCTGCAGCAGCCAACGTTCATTACCGACTACCCGATTGAAATTTCCCCCCTCGCACGACGCAAAGACTCGAACCCGGCATTGACTGATCGCTTCGAGCTCTACATTGCCGGTCGGGAAATCGCGAACGCCTTTTCAGAGTTGAACGATCCACTGGATCAACGGGAACGGTTCGAAGGACAAGCGGCCCAGCGGGCGGCGGGCAACGAAGAAGCGCATCTGGTCGACGAAGACTTCCTGCGCGCTTTGGAGTACGGCATGCCGCCGACCGCGGGCGAAGGCATTGGCATCGACCGGCTGATTATGCTCTTTACCAACCAAGCGTCGATCCGAGACGTGGTCCTCTTCCCACAACTGAGACCCGAGAAATAACGGTGGCCCTCCCCTACGAAATCTTTGTCGGGTTGCGGTATCTGCGCGCGAAGCGTCGAAATCGGACGATTTCATTGAACACCGTGGTTTCCATTGCCGGGATTACACTCGGTGTGGCCGCCCTGATTGGAACGGTCGGCATCATGACCGGTTTTAAAGAGGACATTCAGGCCAAGATTCTTGGGACGACGGCCCATATCATCGTGCAGGATCGAATGAAGGATGGCATGAGCGATTACGATCCCGTCACCAAGCAGGTCACAACCGTGCCGGGTGTCGTTGCGGCAACCCCGTTTGTACTCAAGCAGGTCTTGCTCACGACCCAAACCGGGGTGCAAGGCATCGTGATCCGCGGCATCGATCCGCAACGCGAGGGCACGGTGACCGAACTGGCCAAGAATCTCTCGACCGGAGATTTAGCCGACCTCAGCCGACCGGTCAAGGTGAAGCAATCACCGATCGACGATCCGAACGGCCCGGCGGTCGAGACAGAAAAACCCGGCATCATCCTGGGCAAGGAATTGGCGCTGCGACTCGGCGTCTTTGTCGGCGATACGGTCAATGTGGTGTCCCCTCCGGCCGGTCCGATCAGTGCAATAGGAATGGTGCCGAAGATCCGTACTTTCGCGTTGGTCGCTCTGTTTCAATCCGGCATGTACGAGTACGATTCGTCGTTGGCCTACATCGATCTCGCGGAAGCGCAGAAGTTTTTCAACATGGGGCACACCGTGACGGGCATTGAAATCAAAGTCA
>Ga0209108_10000027_pt1 | contig 54989 bp, 45 predicted proteins | sample Rifsed10ft1_FD_184003 | JGI IMG/M metagenome (GOLD analysis project Ga0209108, IMG submission 184003) | Soil microbial communities from Rifle, Colorado, USA - sediment 10ft 1 (version 2) | ecosystem: Environmental > Terrestrial > Deep subsurface > Rock core/Sediment | place: Rifle, Colorado...
TCGCAATGACACGCTGGAGATGTCGCGCCGGGCCCCGGCGCGCCTTGTCGCCCCTCGCTCCGCTCGGGGCTCCTCGCGATGACAGGTATATGCCGCCATCTCGTGTTTCGTCGCGTCTTTGCACCCTGGAAGGGCACGCAGGAAAACTTTGGGCGCCGAGCCGGCGTCGACCCGGTTGGGCTCGTGCCTGCCTCACCCCCCTTGCCCCCCTCTCCGCGTTGAAGAACCACTGCGCATCGGGCGTGCCGGCGGAGAGGGGGGAGATCCAACAAAGCAGAGGGCCCGGATCACTCAGGGGGAGGGGTGCGGGGTGGGGGCTGAACGTGTTCCCCGATGCCCCGGGATATGTCGCATGACTGACCTCGCCATCCGCGCCGTCGACCTCGGCAAGCGCTATCGCATCGGCCAGGCGGCCGCCGGCTATCGGACGCTGCGCGACTCGCTCAGCGGCGCCGTCCGTTCGATCGGACATCGCCGTGCCCGCCGCGAGGCCACCACGATCTGGGCCCTGCGTCACGTGAGCTTCGAGGTGGAGCGCGGGCAGGTGCTCGGCATCATCGGGCGCAACGGGGCGGGCAAGAGCACGCTGCTGAAGATCCTATCGCGGGTCACCGAGCCGACCGAGGGCCAGGCCGAGATCCACGGCCGGGTCGGCTCGCTGCTCGAAGTCGGAACGGGTTTCCACCCCGAGCTGTCCGGCCGCGAGAACATCTACCTCAACGCCGCCATCCTGGGCATGAAACGGCGCCAGATCGACCGGCGCTTCGACGAGATCGTCGCCTTCGCCGAGGTCGACCCGTTCCTCGACACGCCCGTCAAGCACTACTCGAGCGGCATGTACCTGCGCCTGGCCTTCGCCGTCGCCGCCCACCTCGATCCCGAAATCCTGGTCGTCGACGAGGTCCTGGCCGTCGGGGACGCCGAGTTCCAACGCAAATGCCTGGGCAAGATGGACTCCGTGGCCCAGGAGGGGCGCACCGTCCTTTTCGTCAGCCACAACCTGTCGGCCATCCTGCGCCTGACGCAGGAGACGATCGTCGTCGATGGCGGACGCATCTCGCTGCGGGCGCCGTCGGCCGAAGCCGTCGACACCTATCTCGCCGCCGGTCTGGCCGAGGCCGGCGAGCGGCGCTGGGACGGGGATCCGCGGGCGGATCAGGCGGCTCCCTTCCGTCCGATCGCGCTGCGCGTGCGCGACGGAAGCGGGCGCGTGGCGGCCCAGGTGGCCTCCACCTCGCCGTTCGAGATCGAATTCGAATATGCGCTGGCGCAGGATGTCGTCGGCCTGCGCACCGGCGTCTACCTTTCCACCTCGCGCGGCGAACCGGTGCTGACCTCGTTCGACGCCGACGACCCGGCGGTCTTCGAGCAGGTGCGTCTCCGCCGCGCCGGCCGCTACGTCAGTCGCTGCCGTCTGCCGCGCGACCTCCTCAATGAAGGCGTCTTCCACCTGGGAGTGAACGCCAGCGCCTTCCGGGTCCGGTCGTACTTCACCGACGAACGATCCCTGATGTTCTCCGTCGACGGCGCCGGCAGCCCAGGCAGCCATTGGCCGGAAGCGCGCCCGGGACCTCTGCGCCCGGCGTTGGAGTGGCACATCGAGGAGACCGGCTGATGGTCCGCACCGGCCGTCGTCGCTCCGCCGAAGGCGTCTTCCAGAGCATGCCGTGGTCGGCCGAGCTCTATCAGCGCTGGCGTGCCGGCGGTCAACCACCCGCCGCAGGTTATCGCCTCGATCGACTGGCGGCCGCTCTGCCCACGTGGGGGGCGGCGGCCCGCCGCCTGCGCGCCGACCAAGATCGCGGTGGCTCGCGGCGTGTTCTGCTCTTCGCCTACCTGAGTTGGTGGCTGGAGCACGCCGCCAGTCTCTCCCTGCTGCTGGCGGCCCTCGGTCACGAAGTCCGCCTGGTCTCCTTGCCCTTCCGTCGCTGGACCGAGGACCCCGCTCCGTTCGACGGGCGACGTCAGGCGGCCTACCTGCGCGAGGTTTTTCGCCCGACGCGCGATCTCGTCGAGGCGGTTGACGCCTCGGGGCCGCGTCCGGGCGGGCTGCCGGCTGAGCTGGAGCAGGGGTTGGCTCACCAGAGCCTGCTCGACGTCCAGTACACGCTGCAGCGGGAGGATGTCGATCCCCAGGGCGATCCGATCGCCGCCGGGCTGCTGGCGCTGCGCATGCGGCGCAACCGGCTGGCCGCCGGCGACGTGCTTCGCCGGATCGATGCCGGCCAGGTCGACACGGTGATCGTGCCCAACGGCAGCATCCTCGAGTTCGGCGCCGTCTACCGCGCCGCCCGTTTCCGCGATGTCCCCGTCGCCACCTACGAGTTCGGCGAGCAGCGGCAGCGTCTGTGGCTGGCGCAGAACCGCCAGGTGATGCGCCAGGAGACCGACGACCTGTGGCGCGCCCGCGGCTCGCTCCCGCTGACGGATTCGGAACGCCAGGCCTTGGGCGCCATGTACGCCGCCCGCCGAGCCGGCAGAGCCTGGGCCCATTTCGCGCGCCAGTGGCAAGCCGGCGTCAGCCAGGGCGCCGCCGCCGCGCGCGACCGCCTCGGCCTCGACCCGGTACGACCGATGGTCCTGATCTGCACCAATGTCGTCGGCGACAGCCTGGCGCTCGATCGTCAGGTCTTCAGCCGCGGCATGGCCGACTGGCTGGCCGATACCGTCAGCCGTCTGGCCGGGCGGGATGATCTCCAGACCGTCGTACGCGTCCATCCGGGAGAGATCCTCGGCGCCGGCCATTCGTCCCAGGACATCGTGCGCGCCGTGCTGCCCCAGGTTCCGCCGGGCCTCCATCTGGTTGTGCCGGACTCGTCGATCAACACCTACGACCTGATCGAGCTGGCGCACCTGGGCGTCGTCTACACCTCCACCGTCGGCCTGGAGATGGCGATGGCCGGGATCCCGGTGATCGTCACCGGCGCCACGCATTACCGCGGGCGGGGGTTCACGCACGACCCGGCCTCGTGGGCCGACTACAGCGAGACGCTCGAGCGCCTCGCCGCCGAGCCGTTGGGCCGCCGGTTGCCCGATGAGCAGATCGAGCTTGCGCTGCGCTATGCCTACCGGTTCTTCTTCGAGTACCCCTTTCCTTATCCGTGGCATCTGATCGGATTCTGGGACGATATTGCGCGGAGGCCGCCGCAGGAGATCCTGAACGCCGCCGGGCTCGAGCCGTTTCGGCCGACGCTGGAAGCGCTGCTGGGTGAGCCCGTCGTCTGGGCCGGGAGGCCGTCGTGACGGCCGTGCCCGGCGCCCCGCAGGTCAAAGCCGAAGTGCGGGCCTACTACGAGTCCGTCGGCTGGAGCCAGATCGGCGCAGGCCTGTACCAGAACGCGCGCTACGAGGATTTGCGGCCGGTATCGCGCGAGTACATCCGGCGCTGTCATCGACGGGTGGGGCGCTGCCTGCCGGCGACGGGCGTGCGGTTGCTCGATGCCGGGTCCGGCCCGATTCAGTATCCGGAATACCTCGAATACTCACGCGGTTTCCGCCACCGGGTTTGCCTCGACATCTCGCGTCGCGCGCTGGTCGAGGCCCGCCGGCGGATCGGCGATCATGGACGGTTCGTCCTGGCCGACCTGACCTCCCTGCCGTTTGTTGCCGGGGCGTTCGAGGGCATGGTTTCCCTTCACGCGCTGCACCACGTCCCGGCCGACGAACAAGGCGCCGCCCTCGGCGAATTCGCCCGGGTGACGGCGCCGGGCGGCGTGGCGGCCGTCGTTTACAGCTGGGGGGACCACTCGGGCTGGATGGCCTTCTTCCGACCCGTGATCCGGGTGGCCTCGGCGCTGCAAACCTGGCTTCTCGGACGACGGGGCGACGGTCGTGTCGATGGAACGGTGCCCCCCGCCGCCCTGTCGGCTCCCGGAAGCCACACCTTCAAGCACGACTTCACCTGGATGACGGCCGCGCTGGACGGTCTGGGCGGGGGCGAAATCCGCGTCTGGCGCAGCGTCGGCACTTCGTTCCTTCGGGCGCTGATCCACCGACGGTTCCTCGGGGCGCCGGTCTTGCGCCTTTTGTTTTCCCTCGAGGAGCGAGCGCCTCACTGGTTCGGCCGACACGGGATGTATCCACTGATCCTGCTTCACGGGCGGCGGACGAGTTGATCGCCGCGGGAGACGAACTCGGATGAACTGGAACGACAAGACAGTCTTGGTCACTGGCGGAACCGGGTCCTTCGGGCGGGCTTTCCTTCGGATGCTGCTGACCGAGCATTCGCCGAAGAAAGTGATCGTCTTCAGCCGCGACGAGCTCAAGCAGCACGAAATGCGCGCCGCCGGATTCGACGGACCGCGCCTGCGCTACTTCATCGGCGATGTACGCGACGAGGCCCGTCTGCGCCGCGCCATGCAGGGGACCGATATCGTCGTGCATGCCGCAGCATTGAAGCAGGTGCCGGCGTGCGAGTACAACCCGTTCGAAGCCATCCTGACCAACATCATGGGCGCCCGCAACGTCGTCGAAGCCGCCCTCGACGGCGGCGTCCAGCGGGTCATGGCGCTCAGCACGGACAAGGCCGTCAATCCTGTGAATCTGTACGGCGCCACCAAGCTGGCGGCCGAGAAGCTGATCGTCCAGTCCAACGCCTACGCCGGCGGCCGCGGCACGCGCTTTTCCTGCGTGCGCTACGGCAACGTCGTCGGCAGCCGCGGCAGCGTGGTGCCGGTCTTCCTGCAGCAGCGGGAGCGGGGCGTGATCACGCTGACCGACGATCGCATGACGCGTTTCTGGCTTTCGCTCGACCAGGGCGTGCGCTTTACCGCTCGCTGCATCGAGCAGATGGAGGGCGGGGAGGTCTTCGTGCCCAAGATCCCCAGCATGCGGGTGGTGGAGCTGGCCCGGGCGATGGCGCCCGGCAGCCGCATCGAGGTCATCGGCATCCGCGCCGGGGAGAAGCTGCACGAAGTCCTGGTCTCCGAGGACGAGGCGCGCCACACCGTGGAACTGGACGAGATGTTCGTCGTCCAGCCGGCCGAGGCGCTGTGGTTCGGTCGTGCCTGGAGCGAAAAGGGCAAGGCTCTGCCGGAAGGCTTCCGCTACGGTTCGGATACCAACGACCGTTGGCTGACCCCGGACGAAATGTTGGGACTGATCGCGCCCTTCGAAACGGGCGGCGCGGGAGGCTAGGGCGTGGCGCGTCTCTTGGTCACCGGCGCCAGCGGGTTGCTGGGCGCGAACCTGGTCCTGGAGGCGATGGCGACCCACCAGGTGACGGCGGCCTCGCGGCGGCGGCGCGTGCGAGTCGCCGGGGTGTCCTCCTATCGGACGGACCTGACCGATCGGCAGGCGGCCCAGGCGCTGGTGGCCGAGGCCGGACCGGATTGGATCGTGCATTGCGCCGCCGCCACCGATGTCGACGGCTGCCAGAGCGATCCCGAGTGGGCGCAGGCGCTGAACCGAGATATGGCCGAGCACGTGGCGGCCGCCGCCAGGCAGCATCAGGCCGACTTCGTGTTCATCTCGACCGACGCCGTCTTCGACGGGGAAACCGGAGATTACGACGAAACCGCTGAACCGCAGCCGATGAGCGTCTATGGTTCTTCCAAGCGGGCGGGGGAGCAGGCCGTCCTGCGCGCCCATCCGCAGGCCTTCATCGTGCGGACCAACATCTATGGCTGGAATGCCCAGCCCAAGCACAGCCTGGCCGAATGGTTCCTGCAGCGCTGCCAGGCGGGCCTCCGCTCGCCCGGCTGGACCGACGTCTCGTCGACGCCGATCCTGGTCAACGACCTGGCCGGCGTCATCCTGCGCCTGCTGGCGACCGGCCGCGCCGGCGTCTACCACGTGGGAGGCGCGACCTGCCTCAGCAAGTACGAGTTCGGTCGACGCGTGGCGGCGGCGTTCGATTTCGACCCGGAGCTGATCGCGCCGTCCTCCGTCCAGGAGGCGCAGCTCAAGGCGCCCCGAGCGCTGCGACTGTGCCTGCGCTGCGACAAGACCGAGTCCGTGCTGGGTTGGCGGCTGCCGACGGTGGACGAGGGCCTGGCACGATTTCGACGACTGCGCGACGAAGGCTGGGTCAGCCGATTGAAGGAAGCCGTGGCCGAGGCCGCGCCGGCGACGATGCCTTCCGACGGGGAGGACATGCCTCGATGAACGCCGTCAAGATCGCCGATCGTTGGGTGGGCGATAACCACCCGACCTACTTCATCGCCGACATCTCCGCCAACCACGACGGCGACCTGGAACGGGCCAAAGCGCTGATCCACCTGGCGGCCGAAGCCGGCGCCGACGCCGCCAAGTTCCAGAACTTCCGCGCTGCCAGGATCGTCAGCGACGTCGGCTTCCGCAGCCTGGGCGCGCAGCTTTCCCACCAGGCATCGTGGAAGCAGTCGGTCGTCGAAGTCTACCAGGCGGCCTCGCTTCCCTTCGAATGGACGCCGATCCTGCTGGACGCCTGCCGTGCGGCCGGCATCGACTACTTCTCGTCGCCGTACGACTTCGAAGCCGTCGATATGCTCGATCCGCTGGTTCCAGCGCACAAGATCGGGTCGGGCGACATCACCTGGCTCGAGATGTGCCGCTACATCGCCGGCAAGGGCAAGCCGGTCCTGCTGGCCACCGGCGCTTCGGGGCTGAGCGACGTGGAGCGCGCCGTGCAGGCCATCCTCGAGATCAACCCGGACCTGATCCTGATGCAGTGCAACACGAACTACACCGCCAGCCGGGAGAACTTCCGCCACATCCACCTGCGCGTCCTCCAGACCTATGCCGCGCTCTTCCCCCGCCTCGTGTTGGGGCTCTCCGATCACACTCCGGGGCACGCCACGGTGCTCGGCGCCATCGCCCTCGGGGCCCGCGCCGTCGAAAAACACTTCACCGATGACACCGCGCGAACCGGTCCCGATCACCCCTTCTCGATGACGCCGTCCGCCTGGCGCGAGATGGTCGACCGGGCGCGCGAGCTGGAGCTGGCGCTGGGGTCTTCCGAGAAACGCGTGGCCGAGAACGAGGCCGAGACGGTCGTCGTCCAACGTCGCTGCTTGCGGGCGGCCCGCCCGATCCGCGCCGGCGAGCGGCTCGACCGGGACGCGATCGACGTGCTGCGCCCGGCGGCCCCGGGAGCGATCGCGCCGTTTGAAATCGAGGCCGTGATCGGGGCCCGGGCCCTGCGCGACATCGGCGCCGGTGAGGCACTGGGCTGGCGGATGCTGGGGGAATAGGTGCGGGTTCTCTACTTCTCCGACTCCTACGGGCCTCATGATTTTCGCTTCCTGTCGTTTCTGGCCGGGAGCGGATGGGAGGTTCTCTTTCTGCAGCGCCGCGCCGGCGAAGCGGCCGAGAGCCGTCCGCTGCCCGGGGGAATCACGCTCCTTGCGCCGCTGGATCTTGATCCCGCCCGAAGCCGCCGCCTGGGCGTGACGCTGGTCGACGACTTGGCCCGAATACTCGCCGACCAGGAGCCCGACATCGTCCACGCCGGCCCGATCCAATCGTGCGCCTGGCTGGTCGCCCGCACCGGATTCCCGCGTCTGGCTGCCATGTCGTGGGGATCGGACCTGCTGCGGGGGGCCCGTTTCGGCCTCGGTGGATGGCAGGCGGCTGAGGCGCTGCGCCGAACGTCGGTCTTCCTGGGCGACTGTGACGCCGTGCGCCGCCGCGCCGTCGATCTCGGTATGGACGAGGCGCGCACCGTCATCTTTCCCTGGGGAGTCGATCTCGACCTGTTCCGCCCCGAGCCGGCAAGCCGGGCGCGCGCCCGGCTGGGTTGGGAGGGGGCGCTGGTCCTGCTCTGCGTGCGCTCCTGGGAGCCGCACTACGGTGTCGACACGGTGGTGGAGGCCTTCCTGCGAGCCTCGCGCCGCGAACCGCGCCTGCGCCTGATCCTGGCTGGCGACGGGTCGCTGCGGGCCCGCCTGATCGACCGCATCGAAGCCAGCGGTTTCGCCGATCGACTGTGGCTTCCCGGCCGCGTCCCCTACGCCGAGCTGCCGATGCTCTACGAAAGCGCCGACGTCTACCTGAGCGCATCCCACAGCGACGGCACCTCGGTCTCCTTGCTGGAGGCGATGGCTTGCGGCTTGCCGTCGTTCGTCACCGATATCCCCGGCAATCGCGAGTGGATCGAGCCGGGCCTGACGGGCCGTTGGTTTCCCGCCGGCGACGTGGAAGAGCTCGCCGGCCTGCTGTGTGAGGCGCCGTCCATGACGGGCGAGCTCACGACCTATGGCCGTCGCGCCCGCGGGATCGCCGAAGCGCGCGCCGACTGGAATCGCAATGCGCCGCGCCTGCTCGAGGCGTATGCCATGGCCCTCGATGACCGGCGAGGCGGCCTATGACCCCGCGCCGTGTGGCGATCGTGCAGGCGCGCATGGGCTCCAGCCGCCTGCCGGGGAAGGTGCTGGCCGATATCGGCGGCCGGCCCCTTCTCACCCGCATGCTCGACCGTTTGGCGAAGGCCGAACTGTTGGATGAGGTCATCCTGGCCACGACGGTTCTGGCGGAGGATGACCCGGTGGCCGACCTGGGCCGCGCCCGAGGGAGCCGCGTTGTCCGCGGCCACCCGACCGACGTCCTCGACCGCTACCATCAAGCGGCGGAAGAGGCGGGCGCGCAGGTCATTGTCCGCCTGACCGGTGACTGTCCGCTGATCGATCCGCGGATTGTCGACCTGTGCGTGCGCACCTACCTCGAGGCCGACCCTCCCGTGGACCTGGTCGTCAACCGGCTGCCGTGGGAACGGACCTACCCGATCGGGCTCGACGCCGAGGTCTTCGGTCGGGAGGCGCTGGAGACGGCCTGGCGCGAAGCCAGCGAGCCGCACCAGCGCGAGCACGTCGTCCCGTTCCTTTACGAGAACCCGGCGCGTTTCACGATGATCCATCTCGAAGCGGACGGGGATTACGGTGCGTATCGCTGGACGGTCGACGTGCCGCAAGATTTGGAGGCGGTGCGCCGGATCTTCGCCGCCTTCGGCGGGCGTGATGATTTCGGTTGGCGCCAGGTGCTCGATCTGATGGAACGCGACCCGGCGCTGGCGTCGATCAATGCCGGGGTTGACCACAAGACGCATCTGGACTCGGACGGGCGGGGCAGGTGAACGTGCCGAGGCTGGCGCTGTGCACCGCCGTCAAGCCCTTTGCCGATCCGGAGACCGCCCGGATGCAGGAGAACGCGCTGCGGACCTGGCGGGCCCTGGGCGACGAGGTGGAGGTGTTGATCGTCGGCGACGAGGCCGGAGCGGCCGAGGCCGCCCGCCGACTCGGAGCGCGCCTGCTTGCCGAGGTCGAACGCACTCCGGCAGGAACGCCGCTCATCGGTTCGATCTTCGACCGGGTGCGGGCGGCCAGCGACAGTCCCATCCTGGCCTATGCCAATGCCGACATCCTGCTGCTGGAGGACTTCCTCCCGGTCGTGAACGCCGTGGCCGCCCGGCTTTCCCTGTTCCTGGTGGTCAGCCGGCGTTGGGATCTGCGTTTCGAGGAAACCCTCGTCACCGACGCCGAATGGCGTACCCGCCTGCGGCATCGGCTGGCCCGTGAAGGGCGGCGCCACACGCCCTCCGGGAGCGATGTCTTCGTCTTCCGGCGGGAGTCCTTCCTGGAATTGCCTTCGCTGGCGGTCGGACGCGCCGGCTGGGACAACTGGATGATCTACGAAGCCCGCCGCCGACGCTGGCCGGTAGTCGACGCCAGCCGGGCCATGACCGTCATTCATCAGGATCACGACTACCGCCATCTGCCGGGCGGGCAGCCGCACTACCGACACCCGGAGACCGAGGAAAACGTCCGGCGAGCCGGCGGCCGGCGCACGGTCCTGACCCTGGCCGATGCCGACTGGACGATGGACGGCGGCGCGCCTCGGCCGCAGCGGTGGTCGGTGCGGCGGCTGCTGCGGGAGATCGAGCTTCTGCCGGCGCTGCGCACGCGCTCCTCCGTTCTGGCGAACGTCTTCTTCACCGTCTTTCGGCCGGTGCAGGCGGCGCGGGTTGTCCTGGGGTGGATCGACTGGAAACGGCGGCAGCCTGGCCGCCGGGCCGACTCCCGAGTCGGCGGGCCGTCATGAGACGCGGCCAGAACCCGGCCAAGTTCGTCGCCGAAGTGGCGCAGCCGGCCCGGCTCACGATGGCCGTGCTGACCTATGCTCCGTTCCTCGGCGGCTTCTTCGCCGAGGCGCTGGAGGTAATGCGAGCCTGCCTCGAGAGTCTGTGGCGAACCACGCCGGCGCCGTACGACCTGCTGGTGTTCGACAACGGGAGTTGTCCGGAAGTTGTCGAATACCTGCTCGAGGCGCGCGATGCAGGCCGCATCCAGCATCTGATGCTGTCGCAACACAACCTGGGGAAAGGCGGGGCCTGGAATGTGATCTTCCAGGCGGCCCCTGGCGAGCTTCTGGCGTACACCGATTGCGACGCCCTCTTCTTCGACGGCTGGCTCGAGCGCTCGCTCGAGATCTTGGAGACGTACCCGCGCGTCGGCATGGTCACCGCCCGGCCCTTTCGCACCCCGGAGGCCTTCCTGACGCGCACGCTCGCCTGGGCCGAAGCCGATCCGCAGGTGAGGCTGGAGCGCGGCCGCTTCATCCCCTGGGAGATCTTTCGCGAATTCGATATGAGTCTCGGGCAGGAGGAGGAGGCCATCCGGGCCCGCTACGCCTCGACCGAGGACGTCCGCCTCACGTATCGGGGAGTCGCAGCTCAGGCGGGCGCCTCCCACTATCAGTTCCTGGCGCGCAAGAGCGTCCTGGCCGAATTCGTTCCGTTTGTGATGGACCGTCCGATGGGGCAGGTGCGCCAGCTCGATCAGCGGATGAACGACGCCGGCTACCTCCGCCTGATGACGACCGAGCCGCTGATGATGAATATGAGCAACAGCACTCGCCCGGTCCCACCCCCCGGCGCCGGGCCGGCGCCGCGCCGCGGCGGCCTGGGGCGGCGCCTGGCCGATTTCGCTCCGGTCCGGCGTGTGCTGCTGGCGCTGCACGACGCCGTGTTCCGCCTGTACTTCGGGGCAGGCGGCGGTCGATGAACGACGCCCCGCCGACCATCTTCGTCAGCGCCGACCACGGCCTGGCCCTCGTCTACTTTCTGCAAAGCGACGTGATGCCGACCTTGCTGGAGGCCGGACACAAGGTCGTGCTGCTGACCGACGACGGATTGCGCGAGCGGATCGACGGCGAGTTTGGCCGCCCGGGGATGGCGGTCGAGGGCTTGCGCCTCGACCGTGCCCGGCGCTACGGCGAGACGATCGATCACGAGCGCCAATGGTGGTTGACGTTCCTACGGCGGGTGGGGGCGTCGCGCCGGATCAACACCGAGGCGATGGACTCCTATGTCGACCAGGTGGCGGTCGAGGAATCCAACCGCCGCCGCCTGTGGATGCCGCTGGCCTGGCTGCTGATCGCCGGCCTGCGGCGATCGCGCCGGTGGCGTCGACGGTTGATCGACGCCCAACGGGCCTACGCACCCACGCTGTACGGCGACCTTTTCGAGCGGCACGCCCCGTCGCTGGTGATCGCCAGCACCCCCGGCTGGCGCCTCGATCGCTATCTGCTGCGTGAGGCGGCGCGGCGCGGCGTGCGCACGGCCTCGGTCGTCGTCGGGTGGGACAACCCGAGCAGCTACAGCCTGCCCGGCGCGCCGGTGGAACACATCACCTGCTGGTCGCCGATTCAGAAGCAGGAGTTGGTGCAGGGATCAGATTGGGCGCCGGGGCAGGTACATGTCGGAGGCATGCCTTCGTACGACGGCTACTTCCGCCGCCAATGGGCGATGCCGCGCCAAGCCTACTTTCGCCTGCACGGCCTGGACCCGGCGCGACGGCTGATCGCCTATGCCTGTAGCTTCGTCAGCTTCGCTCCGAACTGGCCCAACGTCGAGGCGCTGGGGCAACTCGTGACCGAAAACCGGCTGGCCGAACCCTGTCAGCTGCTGGTCCGTCTGCACCCCAACCATTTCCTCGACGTTCGTCTGTTTCAGGCGGAGCGAGAGCAGATCCAGCGCCTGGGCCGCGAGCACCCGCACGTTCACGTCGTCGAGCCGGTGCCGCTGGGAGGCGAGCTGGGCTACTACTCGGGCGAGGACATGCCGGAAAAGACATCGATGATGACGCATGCCGACGTCTTCGTCACGGTGTATTCCACCATGGTCGTCGAAGCCGCCATTCACGACCGCCCGATCGTCAGCCTGTGCCTGGATCGCCCGCGCGGCTGGGATACGCCGCGCAAGTACTCGCTGCCGCTCAGCCGGATCGGCGGCTGGCCGACTCACCGTCGCTTTCGAGAGGCGGGCGCCGGCCGCGTGGCCGACAGTATCGATCAGGCGCTCGATTCGCTGGACGCCGCCCTGGCCGATCCGGCTCGCGAGCGCGCCGCGCGGTCGGCGTTCGTCGCGCGGGAGGTGACCTTTACCGACGGCAGCGCCGGGCGGCGGACGGGGGAGTACCTGCGCCGGCTGGCGGAGGGGGCTGAATGCGCTTCCTGATCGCCGGCCTGGGGTCGATCGGAAGGAGACATCTGAGGAACCTGCTGACCCTCGGCGAGCGGGATGTCGTCCTTTACCGCACGGGACGAAGCACGCTCCCTGAGGATGAGCTGGCGGGATTCCCGGTGGCGACGCAACTCGAAGCCGCTCTTGCGTACCACCCCGACGCCGTCATCGTCTCCACCCCGACGGCGCTGCATCTGGACGTGGCTATCCCTGCGGCGCAAGCCGGCTGTCATCTCCTGATCGAGAAGCCCGTCAGTCACTCCCTGGATCGGATGGACCTGCTCAGGGCGGCGGTAACGACCTCCAACATCCAGGTGCAGATCGGTTTCCAGTACCGATTCCATCCGGGGCTGCAGGCCCTTCGACGATGGGTGCTGGACCAAGCTGCCGGACCGGCCCTTTTCGTCCGGGCGCACTACGGCGACTACCTCCCTCAGTGGCATCCGTGGGAGGACTACCGGGGCTCCTACAGCGCCCAGGCGGCGTTGGGGGGCGGCGCCATGCTTACCCTGTGCCATCCCGTCGACTACCTCCTGTGGATCTTCGGCGATCCGACCGTCCGCTGGGCGGCGGCCCGCCCGGCGCCGCATCTCGACGTCGAGGTGGAAGCGATCGCCGAGATCGGGCTCGATTTCCCGGGCGGCGTCCTCGGCGGGATTCATCTCGACTTCGTCCAGCGTCCGCCCGAGCATCGTGTCGACGTCCTGGCACGGGACGGAACCCTGCGCTGGGGTCAGTTGAAGGGGGGCGCCGGCCTGTGGCGATCGCCCTCTTCCGAGCCGGCGGAATCATTCGTGCCGGAGAACTTCGAACGGAACGATATGTTCCTGGAGGAGATGCGGCACTTCCGAGCCGTCATCGCAGGCGATGCCCAACCGGGTTGCACCCTGGAAGAAGGGATCCGCAGCCTGTCGGTCGTGCTGGCCGCTCGGGCGCTCGCCGGCGTCAGCTCGGAAGCGCTCGGAGGCTCTTGAAGGATGGCGGCGGACTCGGAGCCCACACCGTCAGCCCGGGAGTGACGCAACCATGCGGATGAAACACCGATGAAACGACCGACCAGGAAGCGAAGCCGAACCCGATTGGACCTCGTCGTCCCGGTCTTCAATGAAGGCGAGGCGCTGCCCGCATTCCAGCAAGATCTGGCGCGAGTCCTGGCCGGAATGAACTACGCCTGGCGGGTGATCTTCGTCGATGATGGTTCGCCGGACGAAACGCCGGCGTTGCTGCAGGCGTTCCATACCCGAGATCCGCGCATGACGTGGATTCGCCTCAGCCGCAACTTCGGCTACCAGGCGGCCCTCACCGCCGGTCTCGATGCCGTCGAAGCGGATGCCGTCGTGATGATGGACGGCGACGGCGAACATCCCCCCGAGCTGATCCCTGAGATGCTGGCGCTGTTCGAATCCGGTTACGCCATCGTCACAACTTCGCGCGTAGCGGCCGGACGCCTCGGCGTGCGGGATTGGCCCCGGCACATCTTCTATCGCCTGCTCAACTTGTTGTCGGACACCAAGGTGGGCCCGGGGGTAACCGATTACCGGCTGTTGAGCCGGGCGGCCGTCGAGGCGCTGCGCCAGATGCCGGAGCGCCATCGCTACCTGCGCGGCATGGTGGCCTGGTTGGGGTTCAAGTCGGTCGTCCTTCCCTTCGTTCCGCCGGCGCGGAAGGGCGGCCAGAGCAAGTGGTCGTTTCGACAGCTGCTGCGCCTGGCGGGCCAGGCGATCCTCTCGTTCTCCTTGGCGCCGCTCTCGGTCGGCCTGGTCGTCGGCCTGCTCTTCATGTTGTTTGCCTTGTGCGAAGCGCTCTACGTGGTCGGACTGTGGCTGGCCGGGCGAGGCGGCGAAATCGCCCCGGGTTGGTCTTCGCTGATGTTCGTCCTGCTCATCGTCGGCAGCGGGCTGATGGTGACGCTCAGCATCGTCGGGATCTACGCCGGCCTGACCTATCAGGAGGTCAAGCGACGTCCAGTCTACATCGTCCAGGAAGGGCGGCTGCCATCCAGTTCCGCCGCCGCGCCGTCTCGAGGAGTCCGGCATGACGTCAAGTGACATGTTCGACCTGACCGACCGTTCCGCCATCGTCACCGGCGGCGCCGGCTTGCTTGGCCGCGAGTTCGCGCGCACGCTGGCGGAGGCCGGCGCCGACGTCGCCATTGCCGACCGTGACGGTCGTGCTGCAGAGTCGGCCGCCGCCGAGCTGAAGGGAGTCGGCGGGAGGGTCTTGGCGTTCGAAGCCGACGTCACCTCCGCCGCTTCGCTGCAGGATCTGGCCGGCCGCCTGCTGGGCGAGACCGGCCGGATCGACATCCTGGTCAACTCGGCGGCCCTCGACCCGAAGTTCGACTCCGGGCAGGCCGGGCGGCATACGCAGGCCTTCGAGGAGTTTCCCCTGGAGGCCTGGAACCAGGCTCTCGAGGTCAACCTGACCGGTTCGTTCCTGGCGTGTCAGGCGGTGGCCGGGGCGATGCGCGCGCAGGGCAGCGGGTCGATCGTCAACATTTGTTCTACCTATGGCCTGGTCGGCCCGGACCAGCGTATCTATCAGCGGGCGGGCCAGCCGCCGCGCTACAAGCCGGTCAGCTACTCGGTCACCAAGGCCGGGCTGCTCGGCCTGACGCGTTATCTGGCGACCTACTTCGCCGGAACGAACATCCGCGTCAATGCGCTCACGCCGGGGGGCGTATTCCACGAGCACGACGATGAATTCGTGCGCGCCTACTCGGCCCGTACCGTCCTCGGGCGAATGGCGCGCAAGGACGAAATGAACGGCGCCCTGCTGTTTCTCGCCTCGGACGCCTCGTCCTACATGACCGGCGCCAACCTGGTGGTGGATGGAGGCTGGACGGCATGGTAGCCCCGCGGCCCTCTGATAAGACCTCCAAGGAAGGCCGCGGGGTAGCCCCGCGGCCCGCCGGCAGACCTTCAAAGGAAGGCCGCGGGGAACAGCGCAGCACGATCGTGCTGGCCATCGTCCCGGCTCGCGGCGGCTCGAAGTCGATCCCCCGCAAGAATCTGCGGCCGTTCGCCGGCCATCCGCTGCTGGCCTACAGCATTGCCGCCGGCCAACAGGCGGCCACCGTCAACCGGGTTGTGGTCTCCACCGACGACGCCGAGATTTCCCGGGTGGCCCGCACGTACGGCGCCGAGGTCCCTTTCCTGCGGCCGGCGGAACTGGCCCAGGACGACACGACCGACCTGCCGGTCTTCCAACACGTCTTGCGCGAGCTGGAGCAGCGCGAAGGGTTTCGCCCCGACATCGTGGTGCAGCTTCGTCCGACGTCGCCCGTCCGTCCGCGTGATTGTGTCGACCGCGCCGTGAGCCTCCTGCGCCAGCATCCCGAAGCCGACTCGGTGCGCGGCGTCGTCCCCTCCGGTCAGAACCCGTACAAAATGTGGCGGTTGACCCTGGACGGCGGGATGACGCCGCTCCTGCCGGACGTCCCCGAGGGCTACAACCTGCCGCGCCAGGCCCTGCCGGCGACGTACTGGCAGACGGGACACGTGGACGCCATCCGGGCCTCGACGATCGCCGCCGGCTCGATGAGCGGTTCCGTCGTCCGGCCCCTGGTGCTCGACCCGATCTACACCGTCGACATCGATACGCCGAGCGACTGGCTGCGGGCCGAATGGCTCGTCGAGCAGACCGGCATCGACATGGTGCGCCCCGGCCCGGCCCGGCGGCCTCTCCCGGCGGTGGTGCGTCTGGTCGTATTGGATTTCGACGGGGTCCTGACCGACGATCGCGTTTGGATCGACGGCGAAGGAACCGAAAGCGTCGCCGCCGATCGCAGCGATGGAATGGGACTGGCCCGATTGCGATCCGCCGGCATCGAGGCCATCGTCATCTCCAGCGAAGTCAACCCGGTCGTCGCCGCGCGTTGCCGCAAGCTGGGCCTGGCCTGGGAGCAGGGCGTGGCCGACAAGGCGGCGGCGCTGCAAGCGGCGCTGTCGGCCCGCGGCGTCCCAGCGGAGCAGGCCATCTATCTCGGCAACGATGTCAACGATCTGCCGTGTTTCCCGCTGGTGGCCTGCGCCGTGGCGGTGGCCGACGCCGCCGCCCCCGTGGTGCAGGCCGCCGACCTGATCCTCTCCCGCCCGGGCGGCCGCGGCGCGGTGCGAGAGCTGTGTGAGATTCTTATTCGCCGAAGGGAGGGGCAAGACCATCATGACGCTTGAGATGCAGATCGGCAATCACTGGGTGGGGGACGGCCACCCGACCTACATCGTGGCCGAGATCGGCATCAACCACAACGGCGACTTGGAGACCGCGCGCCGGCTGATCGACGCCGCCGTCCACGCCGGCGTCGACGCCGTCAAGCTCCAGAAGCGGACGCCCGAGCTGTGCGTCCCCCCGGAGCAGCAGACGCAGATGCGCGAGACGCCGTGGGGCTACCTCTCCTACCTCGACTATCGCCGCCACGTCGAGTTTGGACGGGAGTCCTATGCCGCCATCGACGTCCACTGCCGGGATAAGGAAGTCGACTGGTTCGTTTCAGTGTGGGACGAGCCGTCGGTGGACTTCATGGAGGCCTTCGATCCCCCTTGCTACAAGATTCCGTCGGCCTCGCTCACGGATGAAGCGCTGTTGCGGCGGCTGCGGCAGACCGGACGCCCCTTGATCCTCTCGACCGGCATGTCGACGATGGACCAGATCGAACGCGCCGTGGCGCAGCTCGATCGCCGCCAGCTCCTGCTGACGCACACCACCAGCAGCTATCCCTGCGAACCGGAAGAGCTGAATCTGCGGGCGATCGAGACGCTGCGCCGCAAGTTCGAGGTGCCCGTCGGCTACTCCGGCCACGAGGTCGGGCTGATCCCCTCGGCGGTGGCGGTGGCCCTGGGCGCCTGCCTGGTCGAGCGACACATCACCCTCGACCGCGCCTTGTGGGGCAGCGACCAGGCGGCCTCCGTCGAACCGGGCGGATTCGAGCGGCTGGTCAAGTACATCCGCGTCACCGAGCTGGCGCTGGGGGACGGCGTCAAGCGCGTCTACGACAGTGAAGTGGCGTCGCTGCGCAAACTCAGGCGGGTCAACGATTAGGGAGCGGGCGGTGCCGGGACTGAATCCAATCTCGCGCTTCGACGAGCATCTGGCGCGGCGGCGTCTCGCCCGCCAGATGGCGCGGGTCGAGGCCTGGTTGCCGTCGGCCGACCCGACATCGCCGCCGATCGTTTTCTTCAACGCCTCCACGCGCATTCACCGCTTGAGCTTGAACGGCGCTTTCGGCCTGCTGGCAGTCTGGGGGATCCGCGCCCAGGGGCGCCGGGTGGTCCAGGTGGTTTGCCGCGCCGGTATGGATCAGTGCCCCCTCGGAACCGACCGACGGGACCTATCCCATCCGCCGCCCTGTTCGCCCTGCACTGATTTCAGCCGGAAGCTGTTTCCCGAAGCGCTTGTCCTGCCGCTGCTTCGAACGGAAGACGCTACCCTCGGCCCACCGCCGGGAGCCGGCCTCGACGAATTGATGGACTGGGAGGCCGACGGGCTGCCGCTGGGTCAACTGGTGCTGCCGACGCTGCGTTGGGTGCTGCGGCGCCACGATCTGCCGCACGAGCCGGCGATCGCCGATCTCTACCGCCGCTACCTTCGCAGTGCCCGGCAGGTGGCCCGCTCCTTTGCCCGTACCCTGGACAGCGTCGAGCCGCGCCGGCTGGTGGTTTTCAACGGGATCATGTTCCCGGAGGCCGTCGCCCGCGAGCAGTCTCGCCGGGCCGGCATCCCGGTCGTGACGCACGAGGTCGGGCTGCGCCCCTTTTCGGCCTACTTCTCGCACGAGCACGCCACTTTCCGCAAGACCTCGGTCGATTTCGATCGGCCCCTCTCGAAGGAGGAGAACGCCCGCCTCGATCGGACCCTCGACGAGCGGTCCCGAGGACATTTCAGCATGGCCGGGATTCGTTTCTGGCCGGCTATCGATCCGCTGCCGGCGAAGCTGCGGAGCCGGATGGAGGGCGACGGCCGGGCGGTGGTGGTGTTCACCAACGTCGTCTTCGACACCAGCCAGGTCCATGCCCATTCCCTCTACCCTTCGATGTTCGGCTGGCTGGAAGACGTCCGGACGGCGATCGAGCGGCATCCGGAGCGGCTTTTCGTCGTGCGCGCGCACCCCGATGAAGACCGACCGGGGAAAGAGAGCCGGCAGAGCGTAGCAGCCTGGGTGAAGGAGTCGGGCCTGGGCCGGCTGCCGAACGTCGTCTTCATCCCGCCGCAGGAGGCGGTCAGTTCGTACGACCTGATCCGCTCGGCGGCGCTCGTCCTGGCCTACAACTCCTCGGTCGGACTGGAGGCGATCATCGCCGGCCTGCCGGTCTTGTGCGCCGGCCGCGCCCGCTACCACGAAGTCGATCCGGGCCTGCTGCCCGGTTCACGCGAGGATTATCGCCGAACGCTCGAGGCCTATCTGGCGGCCGCGCCCGTGCCTCCGCCCGATCGCGCCGAGCGGGCGCGGCGATTCTTGGATTTCGAGCTCCATCGGGCGTCGCTCGATTTCTCGGCGTTCCTGAGCGAGCGCCGCGGTCATCCGGGCATGGTCGAATGGCGGCCCTTCGACCCGCCGTCGCTCGGGCGCTCGAAGGATCTGCAGGTGGCGGTGGGCGGCATCGTCGACGGCTCCCCCTTCATTCTTCCGGCGACGCCGGCGTACGCCGTCGCCGAAACCCCGACGGTATAATCGTGCGCTCCCAGGAAGGGCTTCGATGAAAATCGAATACAAAGAGACGACCAACGACCTGCTGACGCGGATCAACATTCACCAGCAGTATGGCGGACGCGACATCGACGCCTGGATGCTGGACGTGGTTCGGCCGGTGCGCGGCGAACGCATCCTCGATGTCGGCTGCGGCGCCGGCAAGCAGTGCTTCGCCTTCGACGCTTTCCTCGGGGGCCAGGCCTCGATCGTCGGCGGCGATGTCTCGGCCGAGCTGCTGGCCCAGGCGCGCCAAGAGAACGAGCGCCGCGGCGGCCGGATCCAGCTGCGCCCGCTCGACTTCAACCAGCCGTTCGATCTGCCGGACAACGAGTTCGACCTGGTCTCGTGCTGCTTCGCCATCTACTACGCCGAGGATGCCGGCCGCACTATCGCCGAGATGCATCGCGTGCTCAAGCCGGGGGGGCGCCTCTTCACTACCGGGCCGATGCCCGAGAATAAGCAGCTGTTCTACGACATCATTCGGGAGGCCACCGGCCGCGCCATCCCCAGGATGCCCGGCAGCTCTCGCTACGCCAGCGAGATCCTGCAGACCCTGCGCCAGCGGTTCGCCTCGGTCGACGTCCACCGCTTCGAGAACCCCTTGACGTTCCAGCAGGCGGATCCGTTCCTGGCCTACACCCGCGCTTCGCTTTCCGAGGATCGCAAGCTGTGGGGTTCGTTCTTTCGCGGCGGGGATGACTTCGACCAGGTGCTCGAGGCGATCGCCGAGACGGCCCGCCAGCGTCTGGCGCGCGACGGCGTCCTGGTGATGACCAAGGTCGTCGGAGGGTTCCTGTCCCACAAGGAGAAAGCGTGATCTTCTACGGGCGCAAGCTGCTGTTCCTGGGGGCGCATCCCGACGACATCGAGCTCGGCTGCGGCGCCTTGCTGGCCCACGTCGGCCATGCCTGCCAGGTGATGTGCGTCACCCTCTCGGACAACCAGGAGAACCCGGAGCTGAAGGGGCTGGTCGATCAGCATCGGCGAAGCATGGCGGTGCTCGGGGTCCCGGCCGAGCGGGTGGTAGTGCGCGACTTCTCCACGCGCCATTTCCCGCGCGATCGGCAGAAGATCCTGGAGTTCCTGTACGAGCTCAACCGGCGCGAGCGCCCCGACCTGGTCTTTGCCCACAGCCGGGCCGACATGCATCAGGATCACAACGTCGTCACCGACGAGGCCTTGCGCGCCTTCCGGGGCACGACCGTGCTCGGCTTCGACGTCATTCGCAGCAGTCATGGGTTCTTTCCGCATTTCCTGGTGGGCGTCAACGAAGCCGATGTGGCCCGCAAGATCCAGGCGCTGGCGGCCTACACGACGTACGCCGACAGGTACTACTTTCAGCCGGAGGTCACCCGCGCCACGTTGGTGCGCAACGGGGCGCTGGCCGAGCGGCCCTACGCCGAAGGCTTCGATATCCTACGCATCGTCGCCGAGTTCTCCGCGGCGGACGCGGCGCCGTCGAAATGAGCTCTCCTCCGGCCGCGGCTCCCCGCGCGGCTCTGCCGCCGGGCCGGCGCCGCGTCGGGTGACCGGTGCCGCCTGCCGCGCCGTCCTGCTCGGTCATCATCCGCTCCTACAACGAGGAGGAGCACATCGGCCGCCTGCTGACCGGCATCCTCGAACAGACGATCCGGCCGCGCCAGATCGTCCTGGTCGACTCGGGTTCGACCGATGCCACGCTGGCGATCGCCGAACGCTTCCCGGTGGAGATCGTGCGCCTGCCCCCGGAGGAATTCACCTTCGGCCGGTCCCTGAATGAAGGCTGCGCCCGGGCTCGCGGAGAGCACCTGGTGATCGTCAGCGCGCACGTGTATCCGGTCTATCCGGACTGGCTGGCCCGGTTGACGGCGCCGCTGCGCGATCCCGCGACCGCCCTGGTCTACGGCAAGCAGCGCGGCGATGGGGCCAGTCGATTCTCGGAGAAGCGCATTTTCGCCCGCTGGTATCCCGACGTTTCCCGACCGCGCCAGACGACGCCGTTCTGCAATAACGCCAACGCCGCCGTCCGACGGGAGCTGTGGGCCCGCCACCCTTACGACGAGGATCTGCCCGGCCTGGAGGATATCGCCTGGGCGACATGGGTCCTGGCCGGAGGTTGGGCGCTGGCCTACGCCGCCGAGGCCGAGGTCGTCCACCTCCATCGCGAGTCACCGTCCAAGGTCTACAACCGGCATCGGCGCGAAGCGATGGCGCTGCGCCGTATCCAGCCTGCGGAACGATTCCACCTGAGCGACTTCGTCCGACTGTTCCTGTCGAACGTCGCCGGCGACCTGAATCATGCCGGGCGCGAGGGCGTGCTGCGGCGCAGCCTGTGGGAAATCATGTGGTTCCGCTGGATGCAGTTCTGGGGGACGTACCGCGGCTTCGCCCTTTCGGGGCCTCTGACCGGCGATTTGAAACGCACCTTCTATTACCCGCCGGACCCTCAGGGGCTCAACCCCGCCCCGACGCGCGCCGAGCGCCCGATCGATTACCGCCAGGCCGGCCACCCGGTCCGCCGGGCGCCCCGAAAGAAAGGCGGGCGATGAGTCCGGAGCTGATCGCCCTGGTGCCCATGCGTCACCATTCCGTGCGGGTCGCCGGGAAGAACCTGCGCCCTCTCGGGGGACGGCCGCTGTACGAGCACATCCTGCAGACGCTGCGGTCCTGTCCCGCCATCGAGACGATCGTGGTCGACACCGACAGCCCGGACATCCGGGAGGGCGTGCGTCTGCGCTTCCCGGAGGTCGAGATCCTCGATCGGCCGGCGGCGCTGTGCGGCGACGTAGTGCCGATGAACGCCATCCTGGCGCACGATGTCGAACTACGCCCGGCGTCGTTCTATTTGCAGACCCACAGCACCAATCCTCTGCTCCGCCCGGAAACGGTCTCGCGGGCGATCGCCGATTTCCGAGCCCACTTCCCCGAGGACGATTCGCTGTTCTCGGTGACACGCTGGCAGAAGCGGCTGTGGGACGAAACCGGCCGGCCGCTCAACCACGACCCGCAGGTCCTGCTGCCGACCCAGGACCTCCCGCCGATCTTTGAAGAGAACTCGTGTCTGTACCTCTTCGAACGGGAGCTCTTTCGAAAGACGGGCAGCCGACTGGGGCGGCACCCGCGGACCTTCGAGATCGAGGCCGATGAGGCCTGGGACATCGACACGGAAAAAGATCTCGCCATCGCCGAGGCGCTGCTCGAGGCGCGCCGATGACTCGCGCCGGTTCCCCCGGGTGCCGGGTGCTGGTTTCGGCGCCCTATCTGCTCCCGGTCCTGGAGGAATTTCGCCCGCTGCTGGAGCGTTCCGGCCTGGAAGTGGTCGTGGCGCCGGTCGTCGAGCGGCTGGCGGCCAAGGAGCTGCTCGTCTACGCCGGACAGGTGGACGGGGCGGTCTGTGGGGACGATGAATTCACGGCCGAGGTGCTCCAGGCCTTTTCCCCGCGGCTGAGAGTGATCTCGAAATGGGGAACCGGCATCGACTCGATCGACCGCGAGGCGGCAGCCCGGTTGGGGATTCGAGTCAGCAACACCCCGGGCGCCTTCACCGATGCCGTCGCCGACAGCGTGCTCGGCTACATCCTGGCGTTCGCCCGCGGACTCCCCTGGATGGACCGCGTCGTGAAGGCCGGGGGCTGGGAGAAGACACCGGCGCGCGCGCTGGGTGAGTGCGTGTTGGGGGTCGTCGGAGTGGGGCGCATTGGACGGGCGGTGCTCCTGCGGGCGCGCAGCTTCGGCATGACCCTGTACGGAAACGACGTCGTGCCGATTGCCCCCTCCTTCCTGCGACGCAGCGGCGTGCGGATGGTTCCTCTGGAGCAGCTTCTGGAAAGGTCGGATTTCGTCAGCCTGAACTGCGACTTGAATCCGACCTCGCACCACCTGATCGACGCCGCCGCCCTCGGGCTCATGCAGCCTGGAGCCGTCCTGATCAACACTGCGCGCGGCCCGGTGATCGATCAGCCGGCCCTGGTCGAGGCCCTGGCCGCCTCCAGGCTGGGCGGGGCCGCGCTGGATGTGTTCGAAGACGAACCCCTTCCTCCGGCAAGTGCTCTGCGCCGGATGGAGAACGTCCTCCTGGGTTCCCACAACGCCAACAGCAGCCCGCATGCCTGGAGGCGCGTGCATCGCAGCACGCTGCGCAACCTGCTGCGCGGGCTGGATCTGGAGGTCCCGGCGGCGCTGCAGGAGCGTCGGCCTCCGCCGGCGGCGCGTGCGACGCGACGGAAGGAGCGCTGATGGATCGAGTTGCATTGGTGACGGGGGCCGCCGGAGGCATCGGCTCGGCCACGGCGAGGACCTTCGCCGCCGCCGGCTGGCGGGTCCTGGCCGTCGATCGGCAGACATTTTCGCAGGTGCCCGACGGCGTCAACGTGCTCTCGGCCGATGTCTCGCAGGAACGCGCCATCGGGGTCGTCTTCGACCGATTGACCCGCGAGTTCGGCCGCCTGGACGCGCTGATCAACAACGCCGCCATCCAGATCAGCCGACCCGCCACGACCATGTCGGTCGACGAATGGGATGCCACGCTGGCGTCGAATCTCCGGTCGGCATTTCTCACCGCCCGCGCCGGCCACGCGCTGCTGAAGGCATCCGGCGGGGCCATCGTCAATGTCAGCTCCATCCATGCCGCGGCGACATCCAGTGACGTGGCCGCCTATGCCGCCTCCAAGGGCGGCCTGGTGGCCTTGACGCGTGCCCTGGCGGTCGAGTTCGGCCCGGATGGGATCCGGGTGAACGCCGTCCTGCCGGGCGCTGTTGACGCGCCGATGCTCCACGACGGGCTGGCGCGTGCCGGTGATGCCGAGGCCCAGCACATCGCCCTCCGCCATCTGGAGGAGCGCACGCCATTGCGGAGAATCGGGCGGCCGGAGGAGATCGCCGACGCCATTCGGTTCCTGGCCGACGGCGAGGTCTCCTCTTTCATCACCGGCCAGTGCCTGATCGTGGACGGGGGCGCGCTGGCGCGTTTGAGCACCGAGTGACCGGCGCCTCAAAGACCAACACAGGGGCCGGCCCCCGGGCGAGCGGTGAGGAGGCTCGGAGACCTGCGTGGTAGCGCTGCCTGGGCTCTTCCTCATCCTGCTTTGGCTGTTCCTTCTGGCGCGCGACCCGCGGCAGCGGGCGATTCGCTGCCTGATGCGGGCGATTGTGCTCACGGGCGTGTGGCTGGTGTTGCTCACGGAAGTCCTCAGCCTCCCTGGGTGGATCTCGCAGTCGTCCCTCGGCGCGGCATGGGGTGTGGGTTGCCTTATTCTGGCGGTCGGTGTGATCGCTCGTCGGGCGCGCCTGGCCGAAAGACTCCCGGTCTCCTTTCTTGCGACGCGCGGTGAATGGGGGCTGGTGGCGGCGGTCGGCGTCGTCCTTGCGGTGACCGCCGCCGTCGCCTGGCTGGCGCCGCCGCAGACGTGGGACTCGTTGAACTATCACATGGCGCGGGTCGCCCACTGGGCGCAGCTGCATGCCGTGCAGCCGTTCGCCACCGGCATCGAAGTCCAGAACAGCCGCAGCCCCGGCGCCGAGTTCGGCGTGCTGCAGCTGTACGTGTTGGCTTCCGGCGATCGGTGGGTGAATTTCGTCGAATGGGCGGCGATGGCGGGTTCGGTGATAGGAGTCGCCGGCCTGGCGACGCAGTTGGGTCTGCGCCGGCCGGCGCCGCTCCTGTCCGCCGTCTACGCCGCCACGATCCCGATGGGGATCGTCCAGGCTTCCAGCACGATGACCGACTATGTCGTCGCGCTGTGGCTGGTGGCCACCGCCGGCGAGGTGATCGGGATGGCACGCGACCCATCCCCCAACCGCGCCGTGGTCTATGCCGGAGCCGGCGCCGGGCTGGCGATGGTCACCAAGCCGACGGCCGCGCCGTATCTGCTGGCGCTGTTCCTGATCGCCGTTGTAGGCCTGTTGCGTCAGCGCCCCGCCCGCGTTCCCTGGGCGGCGGCCGCCCTCGGACTGGCCGTGCTGCTCGTCGTCAACCTGGGGGCATGGGCCCGTAACACGGCGATCTACGGTGATCCGCTCTCGGGCGGCGACCAGCTTGCCGTCCACGCCAATCAGGTGCGCGATGTGCGCGGCCTGGTCTCCAATACCGTGCGCAACGTCGCCTTGCACCTGGGGACGCCGTCACCGCACGTCAACAAGGCTCTGACTCTGGCCCTTCTGGAGCTGCATCGTCTGATCGGCCTCGACGCCAATGATCCACGCACGACGGCCCACGGGGTGTTCGAGGTCGACGAGATCACGACGAATGAGAACAAGACGGGGAATCTGATCCACTTCCTGATCGGTGCCGCCGCCGTCGGCTACGTCATCGCTCGACGGAAAGTCTTCGATCCTGAAGTCATTGCGTTGATGGTCGCCGTCCTGGGCGGATTCGTCCTGTTCGGCTGGGTGTTCAAGTGGCAGATCTTCGGCAGTCGATATCACCTGGCGCTCTTTGTCCTGCTGGCGCCGATCGCCGGCGGGGCCATGGGAGGCGCCTTGTCCCGACGCGGGTCGCTCGCCGTCGGAGGGTTGATGCTCCTCGGCTGCCTCCCCTGGCTCGTCGGGGTGGCCTCCCGGCCGATCGTGCCGCTGCCGGGGGAAGCGAATTCCGGCAGCGTGCTCTCGGAGCCGCGGGTGGATCTGCTGTTCGCCAATGGTCCGTATCTGAAAGAACCGTACAGCGAGATGGCGCGGGCGATCCGCCAGGCGCAGTGTGAGATGGTGTGGGTCTCGCTGGCTGGCAATCAGGCGGAGTACCCCCTTTGGGTATTGCTGGGCGCGCCCCGGGAAGGGATCCTGCTTGAATGGAATGTGGCCGGCACGCCTTCGGCGAGATTCGCGCGCACCGAACCGGCGCCCTGCGCCGTGATCTGCGAAGGCTGCGAGAACGACAGTCGTGTCGCCGGTCTCTCCCTGGCCTGGGAGTACGACACCTTCCGTTTGTATCTGGCGCAAGGGCAGGCGCAGTGACCGAGTCGCAGGCGCCCACCGGGTTGCCGCCCAGCCTGCCGCTCCGGCAGCGCCTGCCCGAGCTTCTGCGACGGCCGCTGTCTCGTGCCTACTGGTGGTGGCACAACCGCGGGCAACACGTTGCCGCCGCCTGGTTTTCGGCGGACCGTCGCCGCTCGGTTCGGAGCCTGAGCGAGGTCCGTGGTCGCCACGCCGGAGAGCGGTGCTTCATCATCGGCAACGGGCCGAGCCTCAAGCTCACGGACCTGGCCCGGCTGCGCGGTGAGACCACCTTCGGCATGAACCGGATCTACCTGGCGTTCCCCGACATGGGCTTCGCCACCACCTATTACGTGTCGGTCAACTCGCTGGTCATCGAGCAATGCGCCCACGAGATCCGGCAGTTGACGATGCCGAAGTTCCTCGCCTGGCGCAGCCGGCGCTGGATGACGGGCGATCCCGGAGTCGTCTTCCTGGACACCGACTACACCAGCCCGGCGACGTTCGCCCGTGACGCCCGGCAGCGGATCTTCGAGGGATCGACCGTCACCTATGTGGCCCTGCAACTGGCCTACCACATGGGGTTCACTGAAGTTGTCCTGATCGGAGTCGACCATCGGTTCTCGACGCAGGGGGCGCCCAATTCGACCGTTGTTGCCCGCAGCGGAGACCCCGACCATTTCTCCCCGGCCTACTTCGGCCCGGGGTTTCGCTGGCAGCTGCCCGATCTGCAGGCCTCCGAGGCGGCGTATCGTTTGGCGCGCGGCGCGTACGAGGCCGACGGGCGGCGCATCGTCGATGCGACGGTTGGCGGGCAGCTGACCGTGTTCCCCAAGGCGGCCTACGATTCGCTGTTCGATCGGACGCCGCCCGCCCCCCGGCGATGAGCGATCTCCCGCTGGTCTCGATCGTCACGCCCTGTTTCAATCACGCCCGCTTCGTCGAGGATACGATCCGCTCGGTGCTGATGCAGGACTACCCTCGGATCGAGTATCTGGTCGTCGACGGCGGATCGACCGACGGCAGCCTGGAGATCATCCGCCGCCATGCCGAGCGTCTGGCCTGGTGGACGAGCGAACCCGATGCCGGCCAGGCGGCGGCCATCAACAAAGGATTGCGCCGCGCGGCGGGCGAGATCGTCGCCTGGCTGAATTCGGACGACCTCTACTATCGCCGCGACGTCGTCTCGCAGGCGGTCGAGGCGCTGCGCGCCGCGCCCGAGGCGGGGTTGGTCTACGGCGATGGGGTGATGGTCGACGAAGACGGTTTGCTGCTCGACTGGCATTCCTATCCCGCCTACGACCTGGTCGATCTGCTGAGCTTCCGCGTGCTGCTGCAGCCGGCCGTCTTTCTCCGGCGAGGCGCGGTGGAGCGCGCCGGCTTCCTCGACGAATCGCTTCGGTTGATCCTCGACCACGCCCTGTGGATCTCCATTGCCGCCCAGGCCCCGCTTCGGCACGTACCACAGGTGTGGGCCGTCGAACGAACGCACGCCTCGGCCAAGACGATCTCGGCCGCCGGCGCTTTCGTCGAGGAGGCGGCCGGCCTGCTCGAGCGACTCGAACGCCACCCGACGACCGGCGCAGTGATCGCGGTGCATCGCCCGAGCATCTACGCCGGATTTCACATCTTTGCCGGGCGGCGTTCGATCGATGCCGGCAACGCCGTCGAGGCCCTGTCCCACTTCCGGAAAGCCTTTGGCCTGGACCCGAGCGCCGTGCTGCGAGTATGGTACAAGGTGGCCCAGGCGGCCGGACAGGCGCTCGGCCTTCGCCGGCTGTTCCTCGGGTACCGGTCGGCCAGGCGCAGGACGATGCACCGGGGCCAAAGGCTCGAGTTCCACGCCGATCACTTGACCTGGGTCGACTCCGAAGGGAGGGACGTGTGACGACATCGGTCGATGGCGGTCAATCGACCCCGGCTCGACGCGGGGCCCGGTGGTCCTGGGCGGCCGTCGGCCTGGTTCTGGCCGCAGGGATGATCCTGCGCCTGATGGATCTGACGGACGAGCCGCTCGACTTCCATCCTACGGCGCAGCTGCTGAGGGCGCTGACCGCCCGCGAGATGTACCAGTCATCGACGGCGGAATCAGGATCCTCGCCCGTCGTGACTCCTTATGAAGTCCTGGAGCCTCCGATTCTCGAGCGGCTCACGGCCCTGACCTATCGTATCGTGGGAGGAGAGACGCCGTGGGTCGCCCGGATCTGGAACGCGATCTTCTGGCTGATGGCTGCGGTCTTTCTCTTCCGGATGGCGTCGAAAGCGACTTCCATCGGAGGGGGCCTGGTATCGCTAGCCTATTTCCTCATCATCCCTTTGGGGGTCCAGGTCAGTCGGGCGTTCATGCCGGACAGTCTCATGATCTTGATGATCGTCCTGAGCGGCTACTTCCTCGTCCGATGGGCAGATGACGGCAGGTGGGAGTCGGCCGTCCTGGCCGGAGTCGCGAGCGGGGCGGCGATCCTGGTGAAGGGGAGGATCGCTCCGATGGTGCTGCTCACGGTCCTGGCCGTGGCGTTCGGCAGCGGTCGATGGAGAAGGCTGCGGCGGGAGCCGCAGATGTGGGCCGTCGGGCTCCTGACGGTGAGCATCCCGGCGGTCTACTATGCTGGGATGACGCTCGGCTCCACCACCGGGTGGGTCCAGGGCTTCTCGCTGGATGTCCTGTGGATGATCCTGTCGCCTTCGCACTACTCACGATGGCTGGCCTTCCTCGACCAGGTTGTCTATGTGGGGGTGATGCTCCTGGGCCTGTATGGGGCCACCCTTCTCGCCGCCTCCACGCGCCGGTTGTCCTTGGGCTGGTGGGGAGGCTTCCTGGCGACGGGCCTGCTGCTCCCCTATCATGCGGTCACCCACAGCTACTACAGCCTGCCGCTCGTTCCGGTGATCTCTCTCGGGCTCGCGCCGGTGGGGCAGATTCTGTTGGACCGACTGCGGGGGCTGGCGCCGGCCTGGAGGGCGGTGGCCATTGGCGCTGCGCTCCTGATGGTGTTCTACCCCGCATGGCGCTCCCGGTCCGTGATCGTCGGTCAGGATTTCCGGGGAGAGCCGGCGGGGTGGCAGGCTCTGGCGAACAAGCTGCCCACGGATGGCGCGATGATCGCCATCACCCAGGACTACGGCTACCGCCTGGCGTACTATGGGGGCCGCCATGTGACCTTGTGGCCCTCCGCCGCGGACCTATCCTACGCCGACCTTCGAGGGCAGGGTGGGGACGGTGCGTTCTCCGATGTCTTCGAGGAAAGAACGAGGGGTTTCCGATACTTCCTGGTGACGAACATGGGTGAACTGGACAGCCAGCCCGAGTTGAAGGACCATCTCTACGCCCACTTCCCGCAGATCTCCACCGCTGAGGAGTTCCTGCTGTTCGATCTCTCCCCGACAACGGGGATGTCTCCCGGGAGAGATGCCGTGTCGCTGGGCTCGTCCACCCGAGTTGCGTCCTGAGGCGGCCTACGCGGTTCGGCCAAGCTTGCATGGATCCCCGCCGGCACTTCACGGCCGAACGCCTCACCCACTGGGACCAGGTGGCCGCCTCTCTGGAAGCGTGGAAAGGCTGGGGAGGCTACTATCACGATCGGACTACGAAAGGATCGCGGCCGGCCGTGGTACCTTCGGCGACTTCGATCCTTTCGGGGACTTCGATTTGCTGTTCAGGGCCGCCAAGATGGGCCTGCGGATCGTCGATGTGCCCGTGCGGTACCATCGACGAACTTATGGAGTGACGAACATCGATCGACGGCGACACGGCTGGCTGCGCCTCCGCATGGCGGCCTTCGCGGCGAAGCGGCTGAAGTTTATCTGAGGCACGATCCGAACATGAATGGCGGATTGATCTCCAGAGTCCCAGGACGCCTGCGCAGCTTCGCGGCGGAACACTCGACCTCGCTCGTCGCCCTCCTTCTCTTCTGCCTGGGAGCCTATCTCGTCTCATCCTCGTTCTTGCCCAATCTGGACGGGATCGGCGCCTGGGACGAGTCGGCGTATGTGAATGCCGGGCGGAGGCTGCTGGACGGGGAGGTGCCCGACTTTGCCGGCAATCCGCTCGTGGCCGTTCTGTATGCCCTGACCTACCTTCCATACTCCGGGTCTGCGTTCTGGCTCGTTCACAGCACGTCGCTCGGCCGGTTGATTCAATTCACCCTGGTCTGGCTCAGCGGCTATGCCGTTTCCCGGCAGCTGCAACGCTGGACGCATCCGCTGGTCGTGCTGGGGCTGTTCTTCGTGAGCAGCATCCCTCTCGCCCTCCTGGCCTACCCCAGCGATCCGCTCTTCGTTTCGATGGCGGCCTTCTCCTTCTGGAAGCTCCTCTCGTTCTACAACTCCAATCGCCTGTCGGACCTGGCCCTATCTTCCGTCTTCCTCGGCCTGGCCGCCCTTTCCCGCAACGATGGGCTCCTGATGGGGCCGGTCCTGGTCCTGCTCGGCCTCGTGATCGGCTATGGAAAGGTCCGGCTGTGGAAGACCTTCCTGGCGGCGGCAGCCCCCTTCGCAGTTCTGGTATTCGGCTACGTCCTGCTGTACGGATTGATCTCAGGTAACTTCAGGCTGGGGACGATGGGGCGAACCTACGACAACTTCGAGGCCGGGCAGCAGGCGGCATACTCGGGCGAGGGATCCGTCAACCCGGTCCTCGAGGCGAAAATCGAGGCGCGCCGCCTGTTTGGGACCCCGGAAGAGAACGGCAACTCGGTCTTCCGGGCCATTCTGCGGAATCCGGGAGCCTACCTGGTTCGGCTCAGGGCCGTCGTCAGGCAGCTGCCGGATCTTCTCCTTTCCGCCTACGGCCAGCGCCTGGCCGCTCTTCTGATGTTGTTGGCCGTCCGGGGAACATGGGAGCTGTGGCGGCGAGGCGATCGCAGACTGCTCCTGGCGTTTCTCCTGTGGCCGGCGCATCTGGCGGCCGGGTTCGCTATCACGATCTTCCGCCTCGGCCACCTCAGCTTTCCTTTTTATGCCCTTTATGGCCTCTCGGCGATCGGGCTGAGCGCGCTGGTGGCGAATCGGGCGGACCGACGCGAGAGGGGCGTTTGGCTCATCGCGCTGGTGGCATTGGCCGTGCTCAGCAAAGTGTTGGGAGCATCGGCGGTGGAGTTCGGTGCGCTTGCCTTCGGAGCTGCCCTTGTCCTGATCTACTGGCTATGGCCCGGCCAGGAAGAATCCAGCCGCCAGGCGATGGCGCCGGCATTCGGTCTGGTCTTCCTGGCGGTTGGTTTGCTGCTGCACGGAGATTTCACGGGTCCCAAGAGTCGAACCCTGGGCGAGCGGCCGGTCGAGCAGGCAGTGCTGTTTATGCAGGAGGCATTCGAGCCGGGGACTCCGATCGCTGCCGGATCGCCCGGGCCGATCTACGCAGCTCGGATGACGTACATGGGTCTGACCGCCCTCGACATTCCCGTTGACCGTTCCCAGGAGGACTTCCTCGAGTGGATGCGCGGCCAGGGAATCGAGGCGGTCTACGTCGATTACAGTCTGACGCAGGACAGCCCTGGGCTGTGGCGGTTGATTGAAGGAAGCGTCGGTTCCGGGCTCGTGAGAGTCTTCACGGCGGGTGGGGGGGATCTCCAGGTGCTTGTAGTAGAGCCATGAAAGCCCACACTCGGGGACTCGGCCCGCCCAATCCGAGCGACGACTCCGCCCAGGCCATCGCCGACCCCATCGGTGGATTGCACGGCTTCGTCGTCAAGGATCTCGGCGCTTGCAGGGCCCGCACGGAGTCGGTGGACTGCCTTCGCTCAGACACGTTCCCGCTGTTCGCTCTCGGCTAGGCGATGGCCCACGACCTCGGATGGCTCGGCTGGAAGGTGGGGGGACTGGCCGGCCAATACGCCGTCGGCTTTCTCGTCGAAGCGTTCAACGCCGTGTTGTTCTAGGCGTTCGTGCGCCGCGTGTGGGGCGCCGGTCTGGCAGGCCTGGCCGGGCTGGCGTACGCCCTCTTTGCCGCCGACACCACTCAGGCCTTCCAGACCCATTCCCTCGGCGCACAGCCCTCGATCACGCTCCTCCTGCTCGCCTATCGGCCCGCGGTCCCCGGCCTCCGGCTGACGGACCGCGCGAGGGGAGACTCCGACGATGTATACTCGCAGGTCGCCCATCAACCCGTCGGGACAAATCACCGAATCATGGACACTCCTCTCGTTTCGATCATCACCCCGTCTTTCAACCAGGAGGCTTTCCTGCCGGCGACGATCGAGTCGGTCCTGGCCCAGGACTACCCTCGCATCGAATACGGGATCGTCGACGGAGGTTCAACCGATGGAAGCCTCCCGATCATCCAGGACTACGCCGATCGACTGGCCTGGTGGGTCTCGGAACCGGACGCCGGTCAGACGGCTGCCATCAACAAGGGATTCGCCCGGGCCCAAGGCGACATTCTGGCCTGGTTGAATTCCGACGATGTGCTCGCTCCCAACGCCGTGCGTGAGGCGGTCGAATACCTGACCAGCCATCCCGACGTCGGAATGGTCTACGGTCGTGCGGACTACATCGATGCCACGGGGAAGAGGGTGGGCGCCTTCCCCTCCGCCCCGACCGACTATCGGCGGCTGCGACGCGGCTACGTCCACATCCCACAGCAGGCGGCTTTCTTCCGAGCACGCCTGTGGCGCATGGTCGGGCCGTTGGATGAGTCGTTCGATTTCGCCATGGACTACGACCTGTGGGTGCGATTGGCGGCGCTGACGCCGATCGCCTACCACCCCCGTCGGTGGGCCGGCTTCCGGCTGCATCCTGCATCGAAAACGACGGCCGCCGACGATCTGTGCTGGCCCGAAATGATCAGGGTCCATCGCCGGTTAGGGGGCGGGCCCCTGGCGCAGATTTACCTGCGCTATGCGCTGCGCCGGATGATCGGGCCGCTATGGCCGCACCGGATGAGATGGCAGATTCGCCGAGCCGGCTCGCATCCGCACTGAGACGGCTTCCGCGAGTCTTCGACAGCCTGTCTTTCCATCGCCGCATCCGCGGCCCAAAGCCCTAGCCCTCGAGAGAGTCCGCTGCAGCGGATTCCCCGCGGGGGGCGGGCCCCGCCTCGCTGGGGGCTGACAACGTATAATCCGCGGGGTCGTCCCTCCTTCCCCCTCGCGGGAGAACGGGCCAGAGCCGTGAGCGATTTCGTTCGAACGGAGGGGAGTCATCCGATGGGTCTGCCTCCGAAGGGGAGATCACGCCTCGGGGTCCGTACGTCGCCTGAAAGCCGAGCGGCGCACGCGACGTCCGGTGTCTCTTCGGTCTTGGCCTGGCGCATCTCGCAGCCGTTCTTCCTGTCGGCGCTTGTGGCGCTTGCGTTTGCCGGGGGGATCCTGGTCTTCCTCGGGACCCGGTGGGGCGCGGACGTCGGCTGGGACGACTCGTTCCAGTACATCACATCCGCCGAGAATCTGGCGCACGGCCGTGGGCTTGGGTATTCCGTGCCGAACGGCGGAGTCGTTCGCCTGACCCACTATCCCCCAATGCTCCCCCTGGTCTTAGCCCCATTTGAGGTCATCGGCTTCCGTGCCGTCCTGGTCATGCGCTGGTTCAATATCGTCCTCTTTGTTTTCACGATGGCCATGACGGGAACCCTGGCCTATCGGCTAACCCGATCTAGAGCTTCTTGCGTTGTTGCCGCCCTTCTGGTTGTGTTATCAAGTGCATTCATCAAGATCCATACACAGGCTATGAGTGACGGGCTCTACCTTGCCCTGTCCATAGCGGGCTTGGCCCTTCTTGAAAGGTACCTCCGGGGCCGCCGAACCTCCTTCCTGATCCTGTCCGCACTCGTAATTGGCGCAGCGTTCCTTACACGATATGTGGGCGCCTCCCTCGTCCTCGTCGGCTGCCTGGCCCTCCTGACCGACACCCGGCGCAGAGGCGCGGCGCGGGCCGCGGCGGTGGCTGCGTTCGTCTTCATCTCGACGACCCCCATGCTTGTCTGGTTGGGCTACACGCGTGCAGGCACCAACCGCGTTGCAGGCCGCTTGATCGCATGGCACCCGATAGAGGCCTCCTTCCTTCGGTCTACCGTAGACACGCTGTACACCTGGTTCGTCCCCGGAAGGCTCGTCCATGGACGTGAGCTGCTGTTCCTGCTTTCCTTCATCCTCGTCGCACTACTCGTGGTCGTGTTATGGCTCCGTTCTGATGCGAATCGTCGTTTCAGACGGCTCCGGCAATGGGCATTCGAGCCCGGACTTGCGTGGATGTTGGTGGTATACCCTTTTGCGTACTACTTCGTGTTTGTCCTGTCCAAGTCATTGATCGACGACTCGATCTTCGTCGATGATCGACTGCTGGCACCCATTCTCCAGGTCTTGATCCTTGCGCTTGTCGTTGTGCTCACCCGGCTGTGGCGAACCAACCGCCGGATCGGGCCGGCGTTTGCCGTCGCCCTTTTCATCGCCGTTGCTGGGCTGTATCTCTCGAGAACCTACTCGACCGTCGGTACCTTGTATCGGGAAGGGAGCGGCTATACCAGTCGCGGATACCATGAGTCACCCGCCATCGCGCTTGCCCAGCGATTCGCCGGGCATCCCATCTTCACCAACGCAGTCCCTGCGCTTTACTACTGGACCGGCAGGGTGCCGTATTCCATCGATCCACTTGCCGAGACGAAGAGACGGTTGCAGGAGGAGTGCGGGATTCTTATCGTGTTTGACTCGATCCCTCTTGATCTGTTCAATTTGACACAGGATCAGGTCGCAGTCGGACTGGTTGTGGAGCGGACGTCGATCGCCGATATCTACTCCTCTCCTTCCTGCGCTACCCAGCTGGCGCCTTGGCTCAACAGTCTATAGGCGGGCGCACCCAACGCGGGAGCCCATTACAATGCTCCAGCCGTGCGGGAGGGCACCTCACAGATCGCCTAGGTGGCCTGGAGCGTGGCAGGGCTCTTTCGCGGACAAAGAGTGACAGCCAGTTGTGCCGGGACGACTCGAGCCCAGCGGCGCTCAACATGGCAGATCACGGACGAAGGATTCGATCACGGCCCGGCATGACGACGTCGACGACGGCCCAGCTTCTGACGCAACCGCACGGCGGCACCCCTTGCGTTATCCTTGTTCCACCCGAGGGGGCCGACAAGGCGTTCGCCCGCGCTGGGCCGCTGCCCTCGCTTCAACCCAGCGGCCGGTCGGTGTGCGATTTGGAGCTCCTGGCGTGCGGCGCGTTTTCTCCCCTCGATCGTTTCATGGGTCAGGCCGACGGCGAGACCCGTCGTCGAGTCGATGCGGCTGGCGGCGCTCGCGCCAATCGCTACCTATCCTCGCCTGTGGGCCGGTTTGGGCTGCATCCTGCATCGAAAACGACGGCCTCCGACGATCTGTGCTGCCCGAAATGATCAGGGTCCATCGCCGGCTGGGGGGCGGACCTCTGGCGCAGATCTTCTTGCGCTGCGCCGCGCGCCGGCTGACCGGGCCTCTGTGGCCCCACAAGCTGAGGTGGCAGAGATACCGAGGTCTCGCGAAGACCGGGTGAGCTGGCTGTACGGAACCGGTGTGCCGGATGCAGCTCCACGCCTGCGCGGCTCAGCGACCGAGTAGCGTCTCGAGCTCCTTCGAGCATGCCGCGTCAAAGAAGAAATCCCCATCCCGCCTTTCGACCTGAACCAAACCCAAGGAGATTTCCTCCTTGGTCGTTCCATATAGTTCTGGAGCAATGGAGTCGAAGACTACGATTACGCCGCAGTCTTCGGCCAGGTTCCGTTTGATCACGTCGACTCCACCTAGGGAGTGGACACTTCTCCCCGTCCAGAAGTAGACCGCCGCGGCGGCGTTGGTGTAGACGGGAACCTCCTCGAGGCGTCTGACAGTCGCGATCGTATCGGAGGAGTGGTACCCGCGGCTTGTGTAGCCGCGCCCCGATTCGTGGGCGTAGGTTAAGAAGGTCCACGCGCGTTGCACCCAAAGGAGGCCTAGGACGAGGAGGCATCCTCCGAGGGCCGGCGCGACTCGCCGACCGAAGACTCGTACGAGCTGATTCACGCCTACGCAGAAGAGAATGATGAGTGGTTGGAGCAGGGGAGAGAGCATCCGGTTGTCGATGAAAATGCGCTCGTCGAAAAGGCTCTTGGCGACGACGATCGCAGCGAGGTAGATGAGACCATAGATCGCCAGGCTCCACAGGAGCGGGCGAGATACAGCCTGGGAGGTGCGAAATGAGCGCGAGGCTTTGTAAAGGTAGAGCACAGCTGCGACAACCGTGGCCAGCACCGTGACGACGGCCAGGTGAGGTTGGATCGCCTGGACGAACCGTCCCGGAAGGAACCACGTGAGGACCACAGAGACAACCTGGACGATGAATTCGTGATCGACAGGCAGCCAGTCGACGGATCGAGCGAATGGGTTCCCCATCAGCAAGAGGTTGCGTCCGGCCCAAAGAGTTATGGGAAGGCTCGCGATAAGCAAGAAACCGACAGCGGCTCTGTAACTCCTTGATTCCTTCGGCAGGCAGCGTACGAGCGTCACCGTTCCTGTCAGGATCACAGCTCCACCTACATACCTTGTGAGAGAAGCGGCTGCGGCGAAAGCCGCGGCCAGCAAGAGTTCAGGGAGTCGGCGGCGGTCGAGGTAGCGGTCCAACAGGATAAGTGTGCCGAGGCTGAAGAGTAGGAATAGGCCCTCGCTCATGGCCTCGGTGTGAACAAGGATCATCGTTTCAGAGATGAGGACGGAGACGCCGGCGAAGATGCCTAAGGGGAGAGAGCGCGTCAGGCTCCGGGCCGAGATGGCCGTGAGTAGGGTATTCACGCCAAACAGGATCGCATACAGCCAGCGCAGGCCCTCAAGGGGCCCCGCACCCAGCGCCACCGGTAGAGAGATGAGGATCGACAGCATCGGCGGGAAGTGGGTAAGGGGCACGAACGAGCCGTCAGGCGAGAGGATTGTGAGCCCATGTCCCTGCACAAGATTCTCACCGGCCATGACGTAGGAGAGAGTGTCGTCGCTAGCTGCCGGCCCCCATCTCGTGCCGAAGAAGACAATCAGCGCGGCAGACACCATGGCCAGGATCGCAAGAACGTATTGGCCCTTGTGCTTCATGCTTCCCTTTGGTTGTCTTCGGATCCCGTTGGAGCCCCCGGCTGAGGCCGCTCGTATCTCTTCGCCATGGCTTTCGAAGGGTAGACCTCGATTTCCGCCGGCGCGCTGGAGGGGAATGGCCCGGGATGATCCTCTAAAGACGCCGGCGAAGTTTATCATCGCCTCGCCGCCATGGCGACGGGCGGGCTATCTGATATCATCACGACCGTTGACGACCCAAATGATGGACCAGAGGACTCTCGGCCGCTTCATGGGAGGGGGGCCACCCAAGAAGACGGTTGTGAGGAGGCTATCGAAATCTGGGGGGGCGGTAGTGGCTCCGCCATTCCCGGGCGTCGGCTTATTCCTCGGTCTTAGCGCGGGCGAACGGCGTTAGAGGGGCGGAACCCCCCGTCCACAGGAGGCAGATTGACTCAGACCCGGATTGAGCTGATTTCCCCTTACGGTGGAAAGCAAGTCAACCTGATGCCATCGGCCGAAGCTGCCGAGGACTTGCTGCGCCACGCCGGCGGCCTGCCGTCGGTGCAGGTGTCGGAGCGGGCGGCTTGCGATCTCGAGCTGCTGGCCTGTGGGGCCTTCTCCCCCCTCGATCGTTTCCTCGGCGAAGCCGACTACCGCGGCGTGCTCGAGGGGATGCGGCTGACGGACGGGCGGCTCTTTCCGATACCGGTGACGCTTCCGGTCGAGCCCTGGCCTGAAATCGCGCTCGACCGCGAGGTGGCGCTGCGGGATTCGAAGAACGATCTCCTGGCCACGCTGAGGGTCGAAGAAATCTTCCCGTGGGACCGGGATGAATTCGCCCGCCTGTCGTTGGGGACGACCTCGCTCCGTCATCCTCTGGTGGCCGAGCTGCCGCGCTGGGGAAGTCTCTTCGTCTCCGGCCGGCTGCGGGTGATCCGCCTGCCGCGTCATTACGATTTCCAGGATCTCCGTCTGACGCCGTTCCAGACTCGTCAGAAACTGGAACGGATGGGATATGAGCGAGTGGCGGCGTTCCAGACCCGCAATCCCCTTCATCGCGTTCACGAGGAATTGACCCGGCGGGCAATGGAGGAGATCGGCGGCACGCTGCTGCTGCACCCCGCCGTGGGCATGACCAAACCCGGGGACGTGGATCACTTCACCCGCGTCCGCACCTACAAGGCGCTGGCGACGGCCCTGGTCCCTTCGGGGCGGGTGTTGCTCAGCCTGCTTCCGCTGGCGATGCGCCTGGCCGGACCGCGGGAAGCCCTGTGGCACGCCATCATCCGGCGCAACTATGGCGCCACGCACCTGATCGTCGGGCGCGACCATGCCAGCCCCGGGGTCGACGAAGAGGGCCGCCCGTTCTACGGGCCGTATGATGCGCAGGAGATGGTTGCACGCTTCTCGGAAGAAATCGGCGTGGGGATGATCCCGTTTCGCGAGTTCGTGTATCTCCCGGACGAGGATCGCTACGAGGAGGTCTCGCGTGTGGACACCGGGACGCGCACCGCCACGATCTCCGGCACCCAGGTGCGGGAAGAGTATCTCGATCGCGGTCGCAAGCTGCCGGCGTGGTTCACCCGCCCGGAAGTGGCCGAGATCCTGGCCGAGAGCTACCCTCCCGGTCACCGGCGCGGCGTCTGCATCTGGTTCACCGGACTGAGCGGATCCGGGAAGAGTACGACGGCCGATATCCTGACCGAGCTGCTGCTCGAGAACGGCCGCCAGGTGACGGTGCTGGACGGCGACGTCGTTCGGACGCATCTGTCGAAGGGACTCGGGTTCGACCGGACCGACCGCGACACCAATATCCGCCGCATCGGGTTCGTCGCCGCCGAGATCGTGCGGCATGGCGGGGTGGTCATCTGCGCCGCCGTCAGCCCCTACCGCTCGACTCGCAACGACGTGCGCACGATGGTCGGCGGCGACCGGTTCATCGAGGTCTTCGTCGACACGCCGCTGGCCGTGTGCGAGTCGCGCGACACCAAGGGAATGTACGCCAAAGCCCGGCGCGGCGAGATCCACGAGTTCACCGGGATCGACGATCCGTACGAGACGCCGGAGGACCCGGAGCTGGTCCTGCAAACCGTCGGCGTGCCGGCCGAGACCAACGCGCGGGCCATCCTCGAGATCCTGCGGCAGCGGGGGTTCATCCGCTGAGGTGAACCCTCCCACGACTCGCCCATTGGGTAGCCCCGAGCCTCCTCGGCCCGCCTCGGCCGTTCGCCCGGCGCGGACCCTGCGGCCGGGATGAACGGGGAACGAGTCTGCCTGCCAACGGAGCCCCACGGCGAAACGGCAACGAGCTGGCTGAATTTGTATCGGTCATTATCCCGGTCCGGGATGACGCACTGCGGCTGAAGATCTGCTTGCAGGCGCTCGCCGATCAGGCTTACCCCGCCGACCTATTCGAAGTGCTGGTGATTGACAACGGATCTTCGGACGATCCAGCCGGCGTCGCAGCCGGGTTTCCTCAGGTGAGGTTCCTGCGCGAGCCTCGGCCGGCGGCGGATCGGGCGCGAAATACCGGGGTGCGGGCGGCGCGGGGAGAGGTCTTGGCCTTTACCGACTCGGATTGCATCCCTCGGGCCGACTGGATCCGCCGCGGAGTCGAGAGCCTTGCCCGGTGGGCGCCTCCCGGCCTGGTCGCCGGCCGGATCGAGGTGACCGCCCGCGATTCGGCGACAGCCTCTCTCGCCGAACTTCACGACCTGGTCCTGGCTTTCCAGCAGGAAAGATGCGTCCGGCGTTCCCACTATGGCGCCACGGCGAACATCTTCACGCGGCGTGAGGTGTTCGAGGCGGTCGGGCCCTTCCGGGAGGATTACGGCGGGGACGCCGAATGGGGCCTGCGTGTCTACCGCGCCGGCCGGCCGGTCGTCTATGCCGACGACGTTCGAGTGGCTCACCCGGCTCGGGAGACCATCGCCGACCTGGTCGCCCGAACTCGGAGGGGAGCGAGGGAGCTGGTCGAGTGGCGCCGGAAAAGCCCCGTGCTTCTCATGCGGGACCAGATGAAGGACCTCGTGCCCCCGCCCGATTTCGTCTGGAAGATTCTGACCTCGCCGATCCTGCGAGGTCGGTCTGCCAGGGCCAGGGTTTTCCTGCTGTTCCTCGGCCTGCGCCAGGTACGATTCTGGGAGCGGCTGCGCCTCCTGTTTGGAGGAACGCCTCTTCGGTGAAGCGACGGCTGAAGGGCGGGGTGCGTCGCCAGTCGCTTCGATAGTCCCCTCGCTCAGTCCGCTCACGCGGCCCCTGCCCGGGGGGCGAGGTCGGCCAGGCTCACCCGTGGTATAAGTCAGACTTCCGATTTCCCATGAGGGGGACGTTCCTGCCTGTCCGGCAGGTCGTTTCACCTCCTGCGCGCCGATTGATTCCCTCGACAGGAGTACGCTGGATCCGTGCCTCCCATCGTTGAGCCTGGCCGGCGAAGGTCACGCCCGGGGAGCGGTGGTCCCATTGCGCTGGTTCTCCCCAGTGCGATGGCCAGCGGAACCGAGCGCAGGCTGTCGTTCGTGTACCGTCACCTGGAGAGGCGATATCCAGGGGAGTACCGGCTGATCCTGTCCGCCGATTTGTATCCTGTGCTGAATCGTGGTGGGTTCGCCCTCGATCGGCTTCCCGGCGTTCATGTTCTCGGCCGGAAGTCGGCGCTCGACCTCAAGAGCGGCGCGGATGCACCGGCGCTGGTCAACCTGGGAAGGATGCTCACGCTCTTCGGATATCGCCGGGAGCTGAAGCGTCTGATTGCCCAGGAACGGATTGCCCTGCTTCACCCGTACCTCGAGCTAGTTCCGTTCCTGGGCTTGATGCGCATTCGGGAGATCCCGTGGATCGTGCCCATCGTCGACCATCAGCCCAAGTACTTCGACAAACGGTCGCCGCATTGCCGCCTGCTTCTGCGGGCCATCGCCTCCTCCGAGCGCGTCGATAGTCTTTACCGCTGGATCACGCAACGGATCGAGGGGCTGGGGGTCGAGGGGGGCAAGCTGTGCAACCCGGCCTGGAACTGCGTCAATCATGAGGCGTTTCATCCGGCAGAAAAGGACCCGCGGGCAGTGTCGTTTGCCGCCCGGACGATCGACTTGAAGAACCCATTGCTGCTGGTCGAAGCCATCGAGCAGGTCCTCCGGCGGCGTCCCGACATCCGATTTGCCGTCTTGGGAAAGGGTGACCGAGAATCGGCTCTCGCCGGCGAGATCGCCAGGCGGGGTTGGCAAAGGCAGGTGCGGGCCGGCTACCTGGAGGACCCCTCGCCGGTGGTCAACCAGAGCCTGGTTCACATCTCGCTCGAACGCCTCGACAACTTCGCCAACCAGTCGCTGCTCGAAGGCATGGCGGCCGGCTGCGCCACCGTGGCCAGCCACGTCGGTGAAACCCACCTCGTCGTCACGGACGAGGTCGGCCTGCTCTCACCCCTCGAAGCGGAGCCCCTGGCGGAAGCCATCCTGAGGCTGGTGGACGATCCAGCGCTCGCCGAGAAGATGGGAATCGCGGGAAGGGAACGAGTCCTGAGGAATCACCACGTCGACCGGTACGTGGAGTATCTGCGACTGGTTCACGATCTCTCGCAGCCGGGACCCGTCGTCGATGGGGTCCGGCTGACTCCCGAACCTAAGGCGTGACCGCTCCCGGTTCCTGGGCAACGCACGCGTCCCGCTTCGGGCTGCGACCGCCCAGGCCCTGCCTCTCGTGGCCGGCGGCCGAAGGCCGGTCGGGTTGATGGCCGGTCTCCATTCCCTGCTTGAACTCTCGGCTCAACGTGGAAGCCAGAAGCAGGCTCCGGACGGCTCGATGGCCCCGGGGCACAACGGGCCGTGGCAAGAACGCGAGACCCCGCTGCGCAACACCGGCAACTGGCTCCAGCTCTTTCTGTGGTCGTATGAGCTCACCGGCAGCCCGACGCTCAAGCGGGCCGCCGAACGCGCCGCTCGATTCCTGCTCGACCCGGCCCATCGGCCGCGCGGCGGCGCCTTCCTCCATCGGCCCGACCTGCATCCGCAGGAGGGAAACGGCCTTATCGGCCAGGCATGGACGCTGGCGGCGCTCTTTGCGGGCTTTCGCATCCTGGGCTGGGAGGAACTCAAGGCGGCGGGGCAGGCCGTGCTTCGATGTCACACCTTCGATGCGCGCCTCGGCCTGTGGTCGAACCTCGGCCTTGGCGGAGAATCGCTCGGTATCAACCTGACCCTCAATCAACAGATATGGTTCGCGTCCGCCGGGCTTCAGGATCCGCAGCCGGACGAAGAGACGGTGCGAAGGGTCGGGCGGTTCCTGGAGTGTCTGCCTTCTCACGTCCGGCTCTCCCGGTCCGGCCGCATCGAACACCGGATCCACGCGCTCAGTTTGTGGAGGCGTTTACCCGCCGGCTGGCGTTCCAGCCTCAGGTCTCGCCGGGCCATGGGGAGCGTGGACTTCGAGCGCTCGGTCGGGTACCACGCCTTCGTCCTGCACGGACTGGGGCAGCTGGTGGCGCAGGCCCGCGACGGGCCCGGCTGGGATCAACGATTCGTGAAGCGCGCCCTGGCCTACGGCGAATCGGCGCTTCACCGGGAAGAGCTGCGTTCGAATCGGTTCGCCTACGGGTACAATCCCACGGGCATCGAGATGGCTTTCGCCGATTTCTGCTTCCTTCCCGCATCCGATCGAAGGGGCGAGGCCTGGCTCGCCGATCAGTTTCGCCGCTGCTACGACGTGCAAACCGGATTGATGGCCCGCAATTCGCCGGACCCGCTGACGCTGGCCGCCAGAATCTGCGAGGCGATCCGCCTGCCGGATATGCCGGTATCCCTGTCTTGAAAGATCGGGCCGGGCGGGGGTACGGCTCTGTCCCCGGCCCCTTCGTTCAAGACGTCCGGGCCCTCGCTCCCGCGAACCCATCCGACCCCCCTTTCGTTTCCGTGGTGATTCCGGTGTGGAACGACGGGGCCAGATTGGTGACGTGCCTGGAAGCGCTGGAGACCCAGGACTACCCGGCCGAACGAATGGAAGTCATCGTCGTCGACAACGGGTCCGGAGATGGGCCGGGGAATCTCGAAACGCGATTCCCGCGAATCCGCTTCGCCCAGGAACGCACACCCGGATCCTACAATGCGCGAAATCGAGGGATCCAACTGGCACGCGGCGAGATTCTGGCATTCACCGACTCCGACTGTATCCCGGCGGCCGACTGGATCGCCAACGGCGTGCGCCGCCTCTCTGAGATGAGCAGGATTGGGCTCCTGGCCGGATCGGTGGAGGTCACGCCCAAGGTCGCGGCTAGCGCTTCGCTGATTGAGCTCTACGATATCGTCCTGGCTTTCCCCCAGGAAGACTACGTGCGCAAGTCGTATTTTGGACCGTCCTGCAATCTGTTCACCGCCGCCGAGGTCTTCCGGGAGGTCGGCCTGTTTGACGGTCGGCTCAACTCCGGCGGCGACATCGAGTGGGGCCGTCGCGTCTTCGCCTCCGGCCGGGAAGTAGCCTACGACCCGGACGTCCAGGTTGCTCATCCGGCGCGGGAATCTCTGACGGAACTCATCCGGAGGGCACGGCGTGTGGCGGCGGGGATGCTGCAGGTGGAGCAAGCCAGGCCGGCGAAGGTCCTTTCGGACCTTCTGAAGTTGACCGTCCCACATCCTTTCTTCACGAGGAGAATCCTGACCTCCCGGAAGGTGCGCGGCCCCTTGAGGCGCGGCCTCCTGCTCGGGTTGAACCTGGGGTTGCGCCAGGTGAGTTTCTGGGAGCGGCTGCGCATCTTGTTGGGCGGCCGGCCGCTTCGGTAGCTTGGGGATCGGGCGAGGAGAGCCCGTCTTGGATGAGTGAAGGCGCCAGCGGTCTGCGAGTCCACACCGTGCGCGGGCTGTTCTGGTCCGGCGTGCAGCGTACCGGCGGGCAGGCGATCGGCCTGGTCGCTTTCATCGTGCTCTCTCGGCTCCTGCCGCCGTCGGCCTTCGGCGTCTTGGCTCTGGCCAACGTGTACTTGCTGGTCGTCCTGCTGTTCGTCGAGCAGGGAGTGAACCAGGCCGTCATCCAGCGGCATTCGTTGGCGCCCGAACATCTCGACGCGGCCTTCTCGGTATCCCTCGCCCTGGCGATCCTCCTGATGCTTCTGACCATCGCCTTGGCCGGCTCACTGGCACAAGTCTTCCATGAGCCTACGCTGGAACCGGTCTTGCGTTGGCTCTCCCTCACGGTTCTTCTCTCGGGACTCCGTGCGACGCAGACGGCGATCCTTCACCGGCAACTCCGCTTCCGCGAGCTGGCGGTCCGTTCAACAGTCGCCGAGGGCATCGGCGGAGTCGTCGGGATCGGCATGGCTCTGGCCGGAATGGGTGTCTGGAGTCTGGTTGGCCAGGCCGTTGCGCGGGGCCTGGCCGGGGTCGTCGTCCTGTGGCGCGTCTCCGATTGGCGGCCGCGTCCCACGGTCGCCGTCCGCCCTGTGCGCGAAATCACGCGGTTCGGATTACCGGTGTTGGGGGACAAGCTGGTCGGCCTCGTCCAGGGGAAAGCCGATGACCTGGTCATCGGCTTGGCCCTCGGGGCGACGGCGCTGGGCTACTACTCTGTCGGCTATCGCATGCTGACCTACCTCACGATGCTGCTCGCCGGCACCGTTCAGGCTGTGTCGCTGCCGGTCCTCTCGCGCCTGCAGCAGGATCTCGGGCGATTCCGGTATGCCTTCCTGACCATGCTCCACTATCTGGCGCTGGGAGCCTTCCCGGTCTTCGTCGGGATCGCCTTTGTCTCCCCGGATATCGTTCCCCTCGTTTTTGGGCCGCGCTGGACGCCGAGCATCCCGGTGATGCAGGTGCTGGCCCTCGCCGGGGCGGCCAAGATCCTGCCGCTGGCGACGGCGACGGCCCTGGTCGCGCACGGCCATCCGGGCGCGCAGTTACGGGTCAACCTCGTCACGACGGTCCTGGCCGTAACGGGCTTCGTGGCGGTCGTCGGGCGCGGCATCGTCGCCGTCGCCTCGGTCCACCTGGTCGTCGCCCTGCTGGTCATCCCCCTTCATGCCGGGCTGCTCCGTTCGGTGTTCGACATCCGTCCGGGCGTCACTTTCCAGGCGATCCGGACCGCCGGGCTGGGAGCCGTCGTGATGAGCGCTGGGCTGCTTCCGTTGACCGCCGTCTGGGCGGCACCTCAGCCGTCGTTCCTGTGGCTGGCCGTCGTGATCGTTGTCGGGGCCGCCGCGTATCTGAGCGCGACCTATTGGCTGGGGCGAGACTCCTACGACCGGGCCCGCCGGGCCCTGCGAGAGGGAGTGCTGGCCGTGCCCGGCAATGCCGCCACCGATCCCGGCCCGGAAGGCCTGGCGCGACCGTCCCCGTGAATCAGTCGCGGCCGCGAGTGTTGTATATCATCGGCGATGCGCGGAGCGGCTCGACGATTCTCGACGCACTGCTGGGGAGCCGGCCGGGGATTGTCGCCACCGGCGAGCTCAACATGCTCTTCCTGGACGACTTCGGCGCGCCTCGCGTCTGCGCGTGCACCCGGCCGATGGAAGACTGCCCGCTGTGGGGGCCGGTCCTGCGCCGCTGGACGGCCGCTCTCGCTCCGCATCGTCCGTCTGACTTCCTTGGTCTCCAGAAACGATTCGAGCGCTTTCGGGGTCTCCCCCGTCTGTTCCGGCATTCGAGGCGCCGTTCGTCCTCTTTCGAGGATTACACGCGCTGGACAGTGGACCTGCTGAACACCATCGCCGACGTCGGCTCGGCCGCCATCGTGGCCGAGTCGGCCAAAAACCCTGTCCGTGCTCTGGCTTTCCTTCGAGGGGGAGCGGTCGAGATGACGCTGGTTCACCTTGTGCGCGATCCCCGCGGTGTCGCCTGGTCGAAGCGCAAGCTGGTGCGCTGGCGAGGGCTGCCGATTTGGCTCCACAATCCCGTCGCCGTTGTGCTGCGGGCGGCCCTGGATTGGACCTTCGCCAACTTGTTCACCGAGATCGTCGCGTCGAGGTATCGGCACGTGCCGTACGTCCGCATTCGCTACGAGGACCTGGTCCGAGATCCGGCCGGTGTCCTCGGCCGGATCGGGGACGTGGCGGGGATCGACCTGTCCACCCTGGGAGAGCGAGCGTCGGCGGGCGAGGTCTTTGGTTTTGGTCATATCATGGCCGGAAACATCGCCCGGGAACGAGGGCCACGGCCGCTGGTGCCCGATGTGGATTGGCGCGAGAACGCACCCCGCAGGATCCGATGGACCGTCTGGCTCCTCACGGGTTGGCTGGCGCGACGCTACGGATACCGGCGCAAATGACGAGTCTCAGCAGGATGCTCGTTGTGGCCAACACGGATTGGTTCCTCGCCAATTTCATGGCGCCCTTTCTTGCCTCTCACGTCCGGGCGGGGATCGAGATCGTCGCCGCCAGCCCTGCCGGTAAGTACGTGGACAAGCTCGAGCGGGCGGGAATTCGGTGGGCCGAGATCCCGATGTCGCGGGGGAGGGGGTCGATCGGCAGCAATCTCGCGACCATGGCCTCGATCCGCCGACTGGAGCGGGAGACTCGACCTGACCTCGTCCACCTGGTGACAGCCAAATCGGTCATCTTCGGAAACCTCGCCTTATCCGGACGGGATGGCCCAGGGGTCATCAACGTTCTGCCAGGGCTGGGCCATGCCTTCTCGGCAAGCGGCGTACCAGCCTGGATCGATCGGCATGCGCTGCTCTGGGGGATCCGCTGGGCGGCCTCCCGGCGGCGAGCGCTCACGGTGTTTCATCAAGCCGCCGATCGGGAAAGGATTCTTGGTCGAGGCGGCGCCACCCGGCGCCGGTGCAGGATCATCCCGGGTTGGGGAGTGGACCTCGCCCGGTTCTCGCGGGCCAGCCGGGCGCAAGAACCGCCTCTCGTGGTCATGGTCTCTCGCATGTTGTGGTCCAAGGGGGTGGGGGACTACGTCCAGGCGGCTCAGACTTGCCGCGAGGCCACGGACGCCCGTTTCGTCCTGGTCGGAGACTCGGACCCGGGGAATCCCTTCCCCATCCCCACGGGACAGTTGGAGGACTGGCACAAGACCGGGTGGATCGAATGGTGGAGGCATCGGGACGACATCCCGGAGGTGCTTGCTCAGGCCTCGGTCTTCGTTCTTCCCACCCGGTACGGCGAGGGCGTGCCGCAGGCCCTGATCGAGGCGGCCGCTATTGGGATCCCGATCGTGGCCAGCGATCTTCCTGGGTGCCGCGAAGTCGTTGAGCAGGGAGTGAACGGGTGGCTGGTTCCCCCCGGGGACAGCGGACGTCTGGCCGAAGCGATTCTCGGACTCCTGCGCGATCCGGAGCTGCGCCGGCGGATGGGGGCAGAAGGCAAAGAGCTGGCGCGGCAGCGGTTCGCCGGGGAGCGGATTGAGGCGCAATATGGTGATGTGTATCGGGAACTGGGGTTGGACTGGCGCGCCGCGGGAGGGGATCGGTGAGGGGACAGGTATGCAGGACGGTGTGGCGGAAATCGCCCCCGCCGCATTATGATCATGGAGACCCACCGTCGCGGGGCACTCACATGGCGCCGGGTGTGCTGCTGACCAAGGAAGACGAGGCGAAGCGGACTTCGTGAATCTCTCTGGAAAGATGGTCCTCGTCACCGGTGCGGCCGGGTTCGTCGGATCTCACCTGGTCGAGAGACTCTTGGGCGCCGGCGCGAGTGTGCGGGCCTTCATTCGCTACACCTCGGTCCATCGGCCAAGCCATCTCGAGGCCATCCCGCAGCAATTGAGGGACGGTTTGGAGATCATGGCCGGGGATCTGCGGGATCTCGCCGCCGTCCGCCAGGCTGTTGACGGCTGTGAAGTTGTCTTCCACCTTGGGGCATTGGTCGGCATCCCGTATTCCTATCTGCACCCGCTAGAGGTGGTCCAGACGAACACCCTGGGAACGCTGCATCTTCTTCTTGCCGCCCGGGATTATCAGGTGGAACGGGTGGTCCACACCTCGACGAGTGAGGTATACGGCACGGCGGAGCGCGTTCCGATCTCGGAGGATCATCCCCTGAAGGGGCAGTCCCCCTATTCGGCCAGCAACATCGGAGCCGAAAAGCTCGCGGAAAGCTTCCGTGCCGCGTACTGCCTTCCAGTGATAATCCTTCGACCATTCAACGTTTATGGACCAAGGCAATCGGCGCGGGCCGTGATCCCGGCGATCGTCAGCCAGGCGTTGGCCGCGTCGATCGTACGCCTGGGCAACATAGAGGCGACGAGAGACTTCACCTTTGTCGAAGACACGGTCTCGGCGTTCGTGCGCGCGGCGAGGCGGACCTCTCTCCGCGACCACCACGTCGCGTCGTAGTTACAGTACCTCAGGTCGTTGCAGGGGTTCCCCCGGGCGATTGTGCGCATCGCCTACAATGGTAGCCTCGGAGAATGGGAATGGAATCCGACTGGCTCTGGCGGCGGGGCTCAGAGCTGCGAACCGGGCTCAGCCGGAGCATGAAAGGCCGCGCCCGGCGTCATGACGCAGGCTGAAAGGCTGTCCCTGGCCTCAAGAATACTCGGTCTGCCAAGAGCAAAGCTCGCGCGCGAGGCCGGAACGCTGGCCGCGTCCCAATATGCCGGCGCTGTTGCGGGATTCCTTACGACGCTCGTTGGGGCGCGGTTCCTGGGACCAGAAGGATATGGGGTGGCGGTGCTGGTCGTCACTCTTCCCGAGCTGGTTCTTTCCTTTGCAGCCGTTCGCTCCTCCACGATTACGACGAAGTATCTCTCATCATTCCTGGCGACGGGACAGCTCGCGGAAGCGGCTGCGGTCTGCAGGCTAGGATACTCTATTGACTTCCTGGTCTCCCTGGCCGCGTTGGGAGCTGTTGCGTTGGCGGCCCTCTTCCTCTCGACAGGGTCCATTCCGGAAGCCCTTGAATGGCTGATGGTCGTCTACGCAGGCTCTTTCCTCGCAAGCTCCTTTCGCGGGACCAACGCCGCGGTCATGCAGACATTGGGTGCATTCCGGTGGCTAGGCGGTCTTGAGCTTGCTGAACGGGCCATTGTTCTCGGCGTTGCGAGCTATGCCCTCCTGGCAGGTTACGGTGTGGCCGGCTTCGTCCTTTCCTCCGCGGTCGGCCCGGTTGCTGTGGGCGTCGCCGGCGCGATCGTTGCGGCCACTCTGCTTCGTGGACAGGGGATTCCGTCCTGGATCCGTGCGCCAGTCCGCCCCGTGCATGGAATCCGGGGCGAACTCGCGGCCGGCCTTGGCTGGAACTACCTAGCCTCGACGCTGGGTGGGGTCCTCATACAGGTGCCGATCCTCTTGTTAGGCTGGACACGGGGTCCGACCCAAGCGGGCTACTACCAGCTCAGTGTCACCATGGCTGCTGTCGCTTCTTACCCAGAGGTCGCAATGGCGCGGGTCACTTATCCAGTCCTCGCCGGTCGTTTTGCCGATCGCGGGAATGAAGGATCGTGGGGGACCCTGCGCCGCTGGACGATCAGGGGTGGGCTTCCCGCCGCCGCGTTTGTCCTGGTCGGGCTTTTCTTCTCCCCGGTTATCATACCCGCGATCTATGGCCCCGAGTATTCCATAGTCGCCTGGACAACTCAATTGTTGCTAGTGGGGGTGGCTGTGAGCGCCGCGTTCTTCTGGCTGAGCCCGTACTTCTACGCCGCGGGGAAGGTTCGCGGCTGGGCCCAGGCCCTCGCGGTATACGTCGTCGCGGTGATTTTCTTGGGAGTACCCGCCGCACTGATCGCTGGTACCCTCGGGATGGCGCTTGTGGCCGGTGTCGGCAAGGCGGCCCACGCTGCGACCATGGCCCGTCGAGTGCAGCAGCAACACCGCGGGCCGTGACGTTGGGGCTGGCCATTCCGCCGAGGTTGGTCCGTGTCGCAGAGGGGAGTCGCGAGGGAGCGAATCCCCAATTCGGCTCTAGTGAAGGACGATGGGCAGCTCGTCCCAGGAGGTCTGCGTGAAGGTCCTCGTCTTGGGGGGAAGCGGGATGCTGGGGCACCAGCTTTGTGCACGGCTGTCGGAAGAAACTGAGACGTGGGCGAGCTTCCGAACGCGCGACGATCGCCTACTGGAACTGGCGTGGTACAGCCGCGTCTCGCCGATCTTCGGCGTCGAAGCAGGGGATCTGAGAAGCGTTGAGACGGCGCTCGACACGGCGGCGCCGGACGTGGTTCTGAACGCCATAGGGATTGTCAAGCAGCGTGACGAGTCCAAAGACGCGATCCCTGCGATCCTCGTGAACGCCCTCTTCCCCCATGAGTTGGCCGGATTGACGCGGGCGAAGGGGATCGGTCTCGTTCACGTTTCGACGGACTGTGTGTTCTCCGGTCTGAGAGGAATGTACACCGAGGCGGATGTTCCCGACCCAACGGACCTGTACGGGAGAACAAAGCTCTTGGGCGAGGTCTTGTACCCCGGATGCCTGACGCTTCGGACCTCCATTGTCGGGTGGGAATTGCGAGGGCGGAAGAGCCTGCTTGAGTGGTTTGCCGCCCATCGTGAGGGAAGAATTAAGGGCTATCGAAGGGCAATCTACACGGGATTGTCGAGTAGAGCCCTGGCGGAACTTATCGCCGATCTCCTCCTGACGCGTAAGGATCTGAGTGGTCTCTATCACGTTGCAAGCGCCCCGATCTCCAAGTACGAGATCCTTCACGGCCTGGCAGATCGCCTTGGATGGAAATCCGTGACTATTGAACCTTCCGACCAGTTCCGATGCGACCGCAGCCTCTTGGGCGCCCGCTTTGAAGCAGCCACAGGCTGGCAGGCTCCGTCATGGGAGGAGATGCTTGATGCGTTGTCTCTGGAGTGGCTGGGCTACTCCCAGCTCCGCCGATGAACCCGCCAAGGGCGTTTCGCCCGGGGCGATCATCCGGTTGTCACTCCGTGACGGAGGAGCCGACATGCGCGTCATGACCGTTCTGGGAACACGCCCAGAAATTGTCCGCCTCAGCTTGATCATTCCAAAGTTGGATCGACTGGCGGAGCATCGCCTTGTTCACACGGGGCAAAACTTCGACCCGGGTCTGAGCGACGTCTTCTTCAAGGAGTTGGCGATCCGTTCCCCGGATGCCCATCTCGGTGTGACCGGTGAGACGCCGGCTGAGCAGATCGCAGGAATCCTGCAGAAAGTTGAAACGGTCCTCCGGAGAGACCGGCCCGACCGCCTGCTCGTGCTGGGGGACACCAACTCAGCCTTGTGCGCGCTTATCGGCAAGAGGATGGGAATCCCCGTATATCACATTGAGTCGGGGAATCGCTGCTTCGATGATCATGTGCCGGAAGAGGTCAACCGCCGGGTCATCGATCACTCCAGTGATATTCTCATGGCCTATACGGAACGTAGCCGTCTCAATTTGCTGGCCGAGGGAATTCCCTCCCGTCGAATCTTCCTGACGGGAAATCCGATCTTCGAGGTCATGCAGCACTACGCCGGTGATCTCGAGGCTGTACCGCCCGCCCGACTCGGCCTCGCCAAGGACGGATACTTCCTGGTGACGATTCACCGGGCCGAGAACGTCGACGTGGAAAGCCGACTTCGGGCGATTGCGGCTTCCATGCGGGAGACGCATATCCGGTTTGGCCTGCCTGTCGTCGTGAGCCTCCACCCCCATACGCGGAAGCGTCTCTTGGCCCTGGGCATCGACCTCGAGGCAGAAGGCATCCATGTCCATGAGCCTTTCGGCTTCCTGGATTTCATTGCGCTCGAACGACACGCGAAGTGCGTCCTCACGGACAGCGGGACAGTCCAGGAAGAAGCGGCGATTCTTGGCCGCCCGAGTGTTACCCTCCGCGATACGACGGAAAGGCCCGAGACGGTCGAGTGCGGCAGCAACATACTGAGCGGGGTGGAACCCGACTCCGTTGTTCGGGCCGTTCAGGTGGCACTCGCGAATGGAGGGAAGTGGGAGCCTCCAAGGGAATATCTAACCCCGAACGTTTCGGATATTGTGGTGGGCATTGTCCTGGGGGGCGGGTCCCCCTGAAACGTCGAACGGCGAGGTGTCCCTTGGCGAAATCTGTGCCCGCCGCTTGGAGCCTCTCCGCCACCGGCCCGACGCATATCATCGGGTAACTGCCTTTCCGTGAGCAGACTCGTCAAGCCCATTGTCTACTACCTGGCAGCCAATCCTCTCCATCTCGGGGTCTATGAGGCGGAGGCCGTCGCCATCGAGGGTGCGGGATTCGAGGTCCGGTTTGTCTTGAACGCAAGAAGCTTCAGGGCGATCCCGCTCGCGTTAAAGAGACGAGTCGTTCGAAGGGGAGACGCGGATCGCGACGATCCAAGGCGGCGCGAATACGGCCCGATGCTGTTCCATCGGAAGCTGAAGCCGCTCTACCGGATTCAGGTGACGCCCGCGTTTCTCCCGGGTTACTTGCGCGGCGTCCCGACAATCCTTCACGCCAGGACGCTTCATGTTGCGGACGCGGTCATCGGTCTGAAGAAACTCTTTCCCAAGCTGGAGATTGTTTCGGAGCTCGAGGGTGACGCAGAGACCGAAATGGACTATGTCCTCCGTTGGGGAGGGCACATCCCAAGTCCTGCCAGCGAGGGCCTTGTTCGATTCCACCGCGCAGCCGAACGTCGGGTACTGGAAGGGAGCAACATGGTCCTGACGGTCTCAGAGGCCCTCAGGGAACTACTCCTCCGGCGGCACAGATTCGCGGAGGAGATTTGGGAGAAAGTTGTCACCGTTCCCACGGTGGTGTCGAACCGAAAGTTCAGGTTCGACGATGGAACCCGAAGGGAAACTCGAGCTCGCTTGGGCCTCCGAGACCGGTACGTTGTTGTCTACGTCGGAAACCTCCGCGCGGCCTGGCAACAACCCGAGGCTATGGTCGAGCTGTTCTCCCGCATCCAGAAGGCCAGGGGAGACGCGTTCTTGCTCGTCATCTCGCCTGCGCTCGAACATAAGTACATGACCGGGCCCCTGGGAGCTGCAGGCATAAGTCACAGGGATGCCCGAATCCTTTCGGCGAGTTATGATCAAATTGCAGAAATCCTCTGCGCCGCGGACGTGGGACTACTGATCCGGCGGCAACATCTCATGAATCACGTCGGTTCTCCGGCGAAGTTGGCGGAGTACCTTCTCGTGGGATTGCCAGTCATTACTACGGACATCGGTGGTGAGCACATCAAGGCGCTGAGAGGGCGGGAGGAGATTCTCCTGCTCTCAGGGGAGTGGACGGAAGACCGGCTGAGCTCGGAATTGACCCGGTTCTGTCACACCGTGGTCGACAGCGACAACCGAGTCCGGCTCTCCCACTGGGCAACTGGACGGTTCTCGATCGAGGCCTGGACGCCGACACTTCAAAAGGCGTACACGAGATGCAGCATTGCTAGTGCAAAAGCAGGCCCACCGCCCGGTCCGACCCTGCCCGGTAAGCATGATGGCTCTCTTTCGAGCACTCCCCGAAGGACGGCTCGTGGCGGCAGCAATCCTGCGGGAGCTGCAGCATCTGGCTCCAAACCCATGAGTCATCGGATCCTCCTCGTCGCCAACACCGACTGGTACCTCTTCAACCATCGGATCTCCCTGGCCGAGGACCTGCGCCGTCGGGGTGTGGAGGTTCACCTGGCTTCCCCGGCCGGGCCCTTTGCCGCACGGCTGCGTCAGGCAGGTTTCCCCTGGCACGAAGTCCGCATGGACCGTAGGGGCTTCAACCCGATTCGCGAGCTACGGACCCTGAATCGCGTGAGAGACATCTACCGGGAAGTCGACCCAACTCTCGTCCACCACTTCACGATCAAGCCCGTGCTGTATGGTTCGCTGGAAGGGCGTTGGCGTGGGATTCCGGCTCTGGTCAATACGATCACCGGGCGAGGATACATCTTCGCGGGACGCGGGATCATCCCCTGGCTGCTGCGCATCGTCCTGCGCCCCGTCTTCGCCTACGCGCTCGACACACGGAACCAGAAAGTCGTATTCCAGAATCCGGCCGACCGCGAAGTCTTCCTCTTTCTTCGGCTGGTCCGTCCGGAGCGGTGTGTACTCATCCGGGGCTCCGGGATCGACCCGCAGCACTTCAGCCCGCGCCCGGAGCCGGAAGGCGTTCCGGTCGTGCTGATGCCCTCCCGCATGCTGCGGGACAAGGGGGTCCAGGACTTGGTCGAGGCGAGCCGTCTGCTCCACCGACGCCAGGTCCGCGTGCGGGTGGTGCTGGCTGGTGAGCCGGATCACGGCAATCCGACGAGCATTTCGGAGAAACGCCTGCGCCAGTGGGTGGCAGAGGGCGCCGTGGAGTGGCCCGGGCGCAGCGAGAATATGGTCGAAACGTACGCCGCCGCCCACATCGTGGTCCTTCCCAGCCACGCCGAGGGTGTACCCCGGGCACTCATCGAAGCCTCGGCCATGGGAAAGCCCATCGTCGCGACGGACCTGCCGGGCTGTCGTGAGATTGTTTACAATGGCCGGAATGGCCTCTTGGTTCCGCTGCGGGATCCGCAGGCCCTCAGCGACGCCATCCAGACGTTGGTCGAGGATCCGGCGCTGCGACGGCGGATGGGGACGGCGGGGAGAGTGATCGCTTTGCAGAACTACACCGACGAGATCGTCAACGGCATGATTCTAAAAGTGTACGACGAGCTGCTGTCGCACGCCGGCCAGCCGGCGATCGCCGGCAGGACGACGTGACGCCTCCCGAATCGGCAGGGTCTCTCGAGTCCGTCCTGCAGCGCCTTCTTGCCAGGTGGATCGTGCTGGTCGCTTTCGGCGTGGGTGGCGCGGTGTTTGGCTTGGCCTATTCGGCCACACGCCCGCCCCGCTACGAAGCCAAGGCGGTGCTGGGGGTCTCGATCAGCTACGCCATCACCGAGTCGTTGGAACTCGTCGTTGAAGACCGCGCGCTCAGCCGCGTTTCAGGCCTCATCCAATCCGACGATGTCCTCACTCAGGTCCTCGATGAGCTTCCGGCATCCGTTCGCGAACAGCAGGGGTGGCGGCGCCCGCCGGATCTCCGAAGGAACCTGAGACTTGATCCCCGGCTGGCCCAATGGGAGCTGGTCACCGTCCATGAAGACCCGATCCTGGCCGCCAAAGTATCCGAGTTATGGGCGGAGGCC
>Ga0209108_10000028_pt1 | contig 54811 bp, 50 predicted proteins | sample Rifsed10ft1_FD_184003 | JGI IMG/M metagenome (GOLD analysis project Ga0209108, IMG submission 184003) | Soil microbial communities from Rifle, Colorado, USA - sediment 10ft 1 (version 2) | ecosystem: Environmental > Terrestrial > Deep subsurface > Rock core/Sediment | place: Rifle, Colorado...
GCCCTCGCCTCGAAGGCGACCGGCTACCCGATCGCGCGGATTGCCGCAAAGATCGCGATTGGGCTGACCTTGGACGAGATCCCGAACCCGGTCACCGGGAAGACCCTCGCGTCGTTCGAGCCCACCCTCGACTACATCGTGACGAAGATCCCGCGATGGCCCTTCGACAAGTTCCCGACGGTGGACCGCCGCATCGGCACGTCGATGAAGAGCACGGGGGAGGTCATGGCCATCGGCCGGACGTTCGAGGAGTCTCTCCTCAAGGCCGTCCGGTCCTTAGAGATCGATCGGATCGGCCTCGAGTCCCTCTCGTGGACGGACGATGAACTGATCCGGGAGATGCGGGAGCCGACGGACCAGCGGCTCTTCGTCATCGCGGAGGCGCTGCGTCGTAGCTACCCGATCGAGAAGGTCGCAGCCCTGACGGACTGGGACCCGTTCTTCCTGGAGAAGCTGCGGAATCTCATCAGGATCGAGGACCGGTTCCGGACTGGCAAGATCACGCGTTCTCTCCTCTCCGACGCGAAACGCTCCGGCTTCGCGGACGAGTATCTGGCCGGCCTCCGGGCCCGGTCGGAGGAATCGATTCGACGCGCGCGTCCCCGAGCCCGATTCAAGATGGTCGACACCTGCGGCGGTGAGTTCGAGGCCCGCACCCCATACTTCTACTCGACCTACGAACCGACGGGAGAGGCGGGGCGCATCCGCGGCCGCAAAGTCCTCGTCGTCGGGAGCGGGCCGATCCGCATCGGCCAGGGCGTCGAGTTCGACTACTGCTGTGTCCAGGGCATCCTCGCGCTGCGGGAGGAGGGCGTTGCGGCGATTATCGCGAACAATAATCCGGAGACCGTCTCGACGGACTTCGACATCTCGACCCGGTTGTACTTTGAACCCCTGCTACTGGAGGACATCCTGAACATCATCGAGGAGGAAGAGCCCGACGGGGTCATCCTGCAGTTCGGCGGACAGACTTCGGTCAACTTGGCTGTGCCCCTCGGGAGGGCGCTGGCCCGTCGTCGATCGCGCACGAAGATCCTTGGCACGCCACCCGCGTCGATCGATCTGGCGGAGGACCGGCGGAAGTTCGCGGCCCTCATGGAGCGCCTCGGGATCCGCCAGCCGGAGGCGGCGTCGGGCTACAGCTTCGAGGAGGTACGGGAGGTCGCCGGGCGGATCGGGTATCCCGTCCTCGTGCGGCCTTCGTACGTCCTCGGCGGCCGGGGCATGGAGATTGTCCACACGGAGGAGGACCTCGCGCGGTTCATGGAGAGTGCGACGCGCGTATCCAAAAACCACCCCGTGCTCGTTGACCGATACCTTGACCATGCGACCGAGATCGACGTCGACGTCGTATCGGACGGCCGGGACATCTTCATCGGCGGGATTCAGGAGCACATCGAGGAGGCCGGCATCCATTCCGGCGACGCGGCATGCGTCCTCCCCGCCCAGACCCTCTCGGATTCGGTCCTCGACGAAATCCGCGCGATTACGAGGACGATCTGCAAGGCCTTGAAGGTTGTCGGCCTCATGAATCTCCAACTGGCGGTCAAGGACGATGAGGTGTACGTCCTCGAGGCGAACCCTCGCGCGAGCCGCTCGATTCCGTACGTCTCGAAGGCAATCGGGGTCTCCTTGGCGAAGGTCGCGACGAAGGTGATGCTGGGCCACTCGCTCCGCTCGATGAAACTTGTGGGGGAAGCGCGGATTGGCCACGTCGCGGTGAAGGCGCCTGTGTTCCCGTTCCAGCGCTTGCCCGGCGTCGACACAATCCTCGGCCCCGAGATGAAGAGCACGGGGGAAGTCATGGGCTTGGACCGATCCCTCGGCCGGGCGTACTACAAGGCGATGATCGCCGCGGGAAACCCGCTGCCGACGGAGGGCGCCGTCTACATGACCGTGCGAGATGAAGACAAGCCGAGGATGCTCGCAATCGCCCGGCGTCTCGCCCGCGTGGGTCTCCGAATCTACGCGACTCGAGGCACTGCCCAATTCCTCCGGGAGAACGGCATCGAAGCAACGACGGTGTACCGAATCAGCGAAAATCAGTCGCCGGACGCTCTCGGCCTGATGCGCCGCGGGGAGATCCGCCTCGTCATCAATACGCCGACGAATTCGTCGGGCGCGCGCAGAGATGGATACATGATGCGGCGCCTCGCGGTGGACCTCAATATCCCGTTTATCTCGACCGTCCAGGGCGCAGAGGCGGCAGCCCAGGCGATCGATGACGTCCGCGGCGGAGACCTCCGGGTCGAGTCCCTGCAGGCGTACGCGCGTTCCTCGAAGAGGATGAGGACAAAGCTTTAGCGCGACGCGATGATGGCGACGACCGTGCGGGCGATCCGGTTCCTCGGACCCGGGCTTCTCGCGGCCGGGATCGCGCTCCTCGCAGCCGGGTTCGCGCTGGGCGAGGCTACACTCAGTCTCGTCCTCATTATCCCCGTGATTACGGCCACGGGCCCTTGGTCGTTCCTCGGGATCCTGATTACTGTCGCCGGATTCTTCACGACGTTCCTGTTCTGGCCTGCCCGTATGGCGGACGTGCCTCCGCCCGTCGCGGAACCGCTCCTGTCCGACCTGCAGCCGCCGGTGCGCACGCCTCAGCCTGTCGAGCGACGGTGGGGCGGCGTCGTGTTCCTGGGGCCGTTCCCGATCGTGTTCGGCTCCGACCAGCGCGTCACGAGACTCATGCTCGCACTCGGAGTCGTGCTCTTCCTGGCCCTCCTGGCCCTCGCGATCATCGCCCTGATGGCCTGACGCTTTTTATCTGAGCGCGCCCATCCGCCCGCGAACCCCATGAAGATTCTCATCACGGATGGACTGGAGGCCGAGGCGATTTCGAGCCTCCGCGCGGTTCATGAGGTGGACGTCCGCGAGCTTGATGCCCCGGCTCTGCGGGAGACCGTCCCTTCGTACGATGCGTTAATTGTCCGGAGCCGCACGAAAGTTACGAAGGAGGTCCTCGCTGTCGCGACAAACCTGAAGGTCGTGGGCCGTGCCGGGGTGGGCGTCGACAACATCGACGTAGACGCCGCGACCTTGCGGAAGGTCGTCGTCGTGAACGCGCCGATTGCGAGCACGATTAGCGTCGCCGAACTCGCCATTGGGCACATGCTCTCGCTGTACCGTCACCTGACGGACGCGGATCGCTCCGTCAAGGACGGGAAATGGGAGAAGAAAAAGCTGGAGGGGCACGAGCTTTTCGGGAAGACCCTCGGGCTTTTGGGGTCCGGCCGCATCGGCGCCGAGGTCGCGAAGCGAGCACAGGCCTTCGGCATGCGTGTGATCGCCCACGATCCGTATCTGTCCCTTCCTACCGCCGAAGGCCTCCGGATCGCCCTCGTGGACAAGGACACTCTGTTCCGCCAGGCCGATGTGCTCAGCATTCACGCGGCCCTCACCGCGGAGACGAAAGGCATGGTCGGGCCGGCCGAGCTCTCGCACATGAAGCGGACTGCGATCCTCGTGAACTGCGCGCGGGGCGAGATCGTTCAGGAGGCCGCGCTGGCGGATGCCCTGAAGGCCGCGACGATCGCCGGTGCCGCCGTCGATGTCTTCGAGCGCGAGCCGCCCACGGGGAGCCCGTTGCTCACCGCACCGAACATCGCCTTCACCCCGCACCTGGGTGCGTCGACCCACGAGGCCCAGGCCCGGGCAGGGGCGATCATCGCGGAACAAGTGCTGAAAGTCCTCGACGGGAAGCGGCCCGACTTCCTCGTGAATCCCCGCGTCTATGGCTGATCCGCGAGCGCCCTCGCGGCCTCCCGGAGACCGAGGTCGCTCGACCGACCGTATTCCCGCACCTCCGTGATGAGGGCGAGATAGTCCGCGTATCCACCTTTGTGCTTCCGAACGGCGCGTCCGAGAGCCCGCTCGAAGGACCCCTCGTTCCGGTACGACAAGGCCTCTCGAAGGACCTCTGGCCGCGGGACTCCGAGGGTCATCGGGACTGCACCGGGAACCCGGGATAAGTCCCGCACGGTGCCGTTCTCACTTCGGATTCTCACAGATCTTGAGGAAGTTTCGGAAGATGTCTGCCCCGAACTGGGTGTGCTCGACCTCCGGGTGGAACTGGAGTCCGAACAAGGGGCGCGTGCGGTGGCGCATCGCCTGCACGTCGCAGTTCGCGGAGCTCGCAAGTCCGACGAACGCCTTCGGAAGGATCGATACCTCGTCGTTGTGCGACTCCCACACCTCGAACGTGTCGGGCAGACCGTGGAACAGGACGTCCGGGTCGTGCACCTTGAGGACGGACTTCCCGAACTCCGGGACCTTCGAGGGTGTGGCTTCACCTCCGAAGTGCTTCGCCATGAACTGATGTCCCGCGCAAATCCCGAGGATCGGGCCTTCGAAGTCGTCGAGATACTCGCCGTTCCGCCCCATCTTTTCCGGGTCCACGCCGACCCGGGGCGCCCCGCCCGAAAGGACGAGGCCGTCGAGCCCCTGCAGCTCGGAAGCCGGCGTATCATTCGGGACGATTTTCGTCTCCACACCGAGATCCCGGAGGACCCGCCACTCCCGGTGGGTCCACTGGCCCCCGTTGTCGACGACGTAGATGAGCACAGAAGAGCGAAGCGGGTCCCGTTGAAAAAGCTTTCTGGCGGGTCTGGACTCATTCCCACTCGATTGTCGCGGGGGGCTTGTGGGAGACGTCGTACACGACGCGGTTGATTCCTTTGACTTCGTTCGTGATTCGCGTCGAGATCCGGTCGAGGACCTCGTGCGGAATCTTGGCATACGTCGCCGTCATGCCGTCCACGGAGTCCACCGCGCGGACGGCGATTGTGTGACCGTACACCCGCAGGTCCCCGTGCACGCCGACCGTTTGGACCGGCAGGAGGACCGCGAAGTACTGCCAGGGGAGCGGCATGAGACCCCGCGCGGAGGCCGCCTGGATCTCCTCCTCCACGATCGCGGACGCCTCCCGGACGAGGGCGACCCGTTCCCGCGTGACTTCCCCGACCACGCGGACGGCGAGGGCGGGTCCGGGGAACGGTTGACGTTCTGCGACGCGCACTCCGAGGGCGCGGGCAACTGCGCGGACTTCGTCCTTGTATAGATCGCGGAGCGGCTCCACGAGCTTGAGTTTCATGTTCTCCGGGAGGCCGGCGACGTTGTGGTGGGTCTTGATGCGATCTCGCAGCTGCCCGCCGCTCTCGATCCAATCCGGAGCGATTGTGCCCTGCACGAGGAACTCCCCCCCGAACAGAGTCGCCTCCCGCTCGAACAGTTCGATGAACTTGTTCCCGATGATCGTCCGCTTCTTTTCGGGATCCGTAACGCCTCGGAGCACGCCGAAGTACTCCTCCGCCGCGTCGAGGACCCGGTGGTTCACATTGAGCTCCTGGAGGGTCTTCTCCACATCCGCGGTCTCCCCCTTCCGCATGAGCCCGGTGTCCACATAGACGGCGAGGAGCCGATCTCCCAGGGCGCGGCTCGCGAGGACTGCGGCGGCCGTCGAATCGACGCCGCCGGAGCAGGCGATGATCGCCTTCCCCGGGACGGTCTGGCGGATGGCCGCCACCTGTTCATCGACGAAGGCGCGCGGATCGAACATCATTGATCCAGCGTCCGAGAGTCCTCCAGGACCCACTTCTTCATCGCCTCGCGGTGCTCCTTCAACTTGTCCGACAGGCGCTCGTCCTTGACCGCCAGGATCTGCACGGCGAGGATCCCCGCGTTCTCCCCACGATCCAGGCCGACGGCGGCCACCGGCACGCCGGGCGGCATCTGCGTGACGCTGAGGATTGCGTCCAGGTTCACCTTTCCGGCGACCGGGACACCAATCACGGGCTTGGTCGTATACGACGCGATCGTCCCGGGCAGGGCCGCGGACAGGCCGGCCACCGCGATGAAGACCTTCGCGGGCGTGTTGCGCACCAAGTCCCGAAGGAGGTCCGGCGTACGGTGGGCTGACGCGACGACCATCTCGTACTCGACGCCGAACTCCTCGAGAATCGAGCCGGCCTTCTTGCCGACCTCCGCATCGCTCTTGCTACCCAGGACGATGAGGACGTCGGGCGCCATGATGTAGGGCAAAGAGGGCGCGGGAAATAAAGGCTTCCCACTCAAGGGCTGATGCAATGGGGCCGAACGCGCCTACCCTAGCTCTTCATGATTGCGAGCAGGAACAGGCCGATGGCGGCCGCGGCGCCAATCAGCGCGGCTAGGATCACGCCGATCGACTGCACGATGATCGCCCCGAGATCCACGCTCCCGACCGAGTTGTACGGCCCGGACAGGAGCCCCCACAGGATGCCGACCACGAGGCCCCCGACGAGGAGGCCCGCGCCGATCTTGCGGCTTTTCCCGCTTCCGAAGTAGGCAGTGAAGGCGCCCGTGATCAGGAGGAACAGGCTGAACGTGAGCAGGAGAATCGTGATGAATGTCCACACGTCAAACGCTTGGAAGTTCGCCATTGGATCTCACCTAGAACTTGATGCCCGTGAGCGTCTTCGTGTCAATGACGCCCGGGATGGATCGGATCTTGTCCACGACGACCTGGCCGAGGACGTTAAAATCCTCCGCCTCGATCTTGGCAATCAGGTCGTACTCCCCGAACAATGGATGCAGCTCAACGATTTCCTTGACCTTGAGGAGCTCGTTGTAGACTTCGTGCTCCTTCGCAGGAGCGGTGCTAATGAGCACGAACCCGATAGCCATCCCTGGTCACCCGCGCCGGGAACCTACTGTCGCAATATAACCCTTTCGTACTTCTTGGGCGAATTGCGCTCCAGATGCGGCCAGGTCCGTCAAAACGGCGCATGACGTCGTGCGCGTTGCACGACCTGTGACCACGTCGGCAGGCGCGTCTGCGTCCCCTTCGACTCGACCACGAAGCTCGCCGCCGCGGACCCTAGGATCCCGCACCGCCGTACGTCGTACCCGCGCGCGAGCCCCGCGTAGAAGCCGGCGCGGTAGGCGTCTCCCGCCCCCGTGACGTCGACCACGCGGCGGGGCCGGACCCGCGGCACCCGATGGCGTCCGTCGCGCGTGATGATCACACTCCCTCTCGCGCCGAGGGTGGCCACGACGACCTCCGTAAAACGGAGCAGCCCCTCCGTCGAGATAACGCGGGCGAGGCGCTTCGCGCGGTCGATCTCTGCCTCATTGCCGAAAAAGTACGTCGCTCGCCGCAACAGCTGCCGGAAGATCTCTGACCGATACACGTAGTGGATTTCCTGGGACGGGTCGAACGCGATCGTCCGCCCAAGCTGTTCCGCGCGATTCGCCACGCGGGAATAGTATTCCGGTCGGCCTGTGCCGATGTGGACGACCTCCACATCGCGAATGCTATGCAGGAGCAGCGGGCGGCGCGAAGCGGACTTCATCGGCCCTTGGTCCACGATCGCCATCTGGTTCCCAACGCGGTCCGAGAACACCCAGGCGGTCGGGGTCGTGGTGCCGGGCACCACGCGCAGATCCGCGATGTCGACACCCGCCCGGGCGAACGCCTGTCGATAGTCCGTCGGAAAATCCGGGCCGACGAAGGAGGCAAGGCTCGTCTTGACGCCGAGGCGTGCGGCCGCGGTCGCGAGGTTCCCCGCCGTGCCGCCGAAGTAGCGCTGGCGGTCCACGATCTCGATCGAGGTGTTCGGCAACGGCAGGCGGCGGAGCGTGATGATGTAGTCGAGGATCACGTGCCCGAAGACGCCCAGGTAGTTCCTCACGCCAACGCCTCAAGATGTCGCTGCACGTCGGAGAATCGGTCGAAGGGCACGAACGGGATCTCCTCTTCTCGGCAAAGCCGTGCCAGCTCGCCTTTCGCGAACAGGAGGTCCGCCTCGACCGCCGGGCACAAGTCTGAATTCCCGTCGCCCACGTAGGCGAGACGGTGGCCTTGCGCCCGCAGTTCGAAGAGCCGGAGCAGTTTACAGGCGCCGCAAAGCATGCACGTCGCATCGGCCCACGGGTACTCAATCCGGATCCGACCTTCCTCGAAGATTGCACGGTTCGTCCGCACCGGGACCTGGAGGTCCCACTTCTCGAGCAGATGGGTCACGTAGAAGTCCAACCCTTCGCTCACGATCTCAAGGACGAATCCCCGATCCGCGCAGAACGACACGAAGTTCCGGAACGTCTCGTCCAGGACGACGTGGCGATCTACGAACTGGATCAAATCCGCCCGCTTCGCGCGGAGGAGGGCGAACTGCCGCGCCATCGCCTCCCGCGTCCCGATCTTCCGGGCGCGATGGAGCTCCTCGATCTCCCACCACGTCGACGGCGCAAACTCCTCGAGGATGGATTCTGCCACGTCCGTGCGGGTGATCGTCCCGTCGAAGTCACTCAGCACCGCGAGCTTCGGTGGCATGTCGTCTCCTAAAGAACCGGACCGGGAGCCTAGGTCCCTTCCTTCCACGAGTCGAGGTATGCACGCTGCTTCGTCGACAGGCGATCGATGCGGGTCCCGAGGCTTTGGAGTTTCAACCGAGCGACGCGGAGATCGAGCTCAGGCGGGACTGGATGCACGCCGGGCTTAAGGCGCTTCGCGTGCTGGGCGAGGTAGCCCGCGGACAGCGCCTGGATCGAGAAGCTCATGTCCATGATCTCGACGGGATGGCCTTGCCCGGCGGAGATGTTCACGAGGCGTCCCTCGGCCACGAGGTACGCACGCTTCCCTCCCGAGAGCGTGTACTCGTCGACGAATTCGCGTACGCGCCGCTTCCCTTTCGCAAGTCGTTCGAGGTCCGCTTTGGAGATCTCGTTGTCGAAATGGCCTGCGTTCGCGAGGACGACCCCATCCTTCAGCAGGGGGACGTGCGCCGCCGTGACGATGTCCTTGCAGCCCGTCGCCGAGATGATGAAGTCTCCAATCCGCGCGGCCTTGTTCATTGGGAGGACCTCGTATCCTTCCATCGAAGCCTCAATCGCCTTCACGGGGTCGACCTCTGTGACGACGACGCGAGCCCCCATGCCTCGAGCCCGCATCGCGATCCCGCGCCCCGTCCAGCCGTATCCTGCGACAACGATCGTCTTGCCGGCGATGAGTAGGTTCGTGGCGTTCATGAGCCCGTCGAACGTGCTCTGTCCGGTCCCGTATCGGTTATCGAACAGGTGCTTCATCTGCGCGTCGTTCACATCGATCACGGGGAAGCGGAGGGCCCCGTCCCGCGCCATCGCCCGCAGGCGGACGACGCCCGTCGTCGTTTCTTCATTCCCGCCGCGGATCCCCTCGAGCAGCTCGCGGCGTTTCGTGTGCAGAAGATGGATGAGGTCCGCCCCATCATCGATCACGAGATCCGGCTTGAGGTCGAGCACCTTGTTCAGATTATCGTAGTATTCCGACGTCGTCTGCCATTTCCGCGCGTACACGTCGAACCGGTGGGCTTCTGCCAGGGCGGTCGCGACGCTGTCGTCCGTGGACAGGGGATTGCACGAGGCGAGTCGGACCTTCGCTCCTGCGTCACTCAGGGCGAGCGCGAGGACCGCGGTCTTCGCCTCGACATGGAGGGCCATCCCGATGCGCAGGCCTCGCAGGGTCTTCTTGCGAATCAGCTCCTCCCGGATCGTCATGAGGACGGGCATGTGGTCCCGCGCCCACTCGATCCGGCGTGCGCCCCGCTCGGCGAGCTCGGACATGCGGTGCCGATGCCCCGGACTTGATTTCAGCCTTCCGGTGGCGTCACTTCTTCCGCAACGCAGCGTAGGCCAGGATGGCCACGCCACCGGCCATCACACCGTAGAAGAGGGCATCGACGGGCCACGACGGATGAATGTCCGCGGGGGTGGACACCTCCCAGTACTGGAACGAGATTCCGAGAATTGTTACTTCTTGAAGGACCGCGGATGTGTACACGACGTCGTTCGGACGGACGACTCCGGTCGCGTTCCCGCGGACGAGGATGGAGATTGTCAAGCTGGGATTGCCGTCGTCGAGTAGGAGGGACGTCGTCCCGAGGATGGAGCTGTAGTCTACATTGAGGATCCTCTCGTGGATCGTGACTCGCGAGCCGACGGGGTACCCGGCGTATTCGTCCCCGTCCCATGCGGCCGCCAGTTCCGACCCGCTCAAGGTTGTCAGTGGCCAGTATCCAACCGCGAGGAACAGTCCGACGATCGTGAGGACCAGCCCAATAATCGCGAGCCGCTTCATTCCGAGTCGCCTAGATTCCAGCATCAGCACGGTCCGGTCGGATACGAAGCCGCCATTCGTCATCAAGATTTGGGCTATGCCGATAGGAACTGAGAATGAGAATATCGCGAAATCGGAACCGGGGTCTGTGAACCATGACCCCGCTCATGGCCTGTCCGAGCCCGAAGGCCTCGGACTCACTGGCCGGGCGCTGGACGGCATCTGCGGCAGGACGTCCTCCACCTTGAATCGCCGCATGAGCCGCTTCAGTAGGGGCGGCGTGGAGAGGGTCGTCACGAGGGTCATGATCACGAGGGCGGCGTAGATCTCCGCATTGATGATCCCCGCTGCGAGCCCCACTTGCGCAAGCAGGAGTTCCATCATCCCGCGGGCGTTCAGGCCCACGCCCAGTGCAAGGAGGGGCGCCCCGCGGAAGCCCGCGACGAAGCCGCCGAGGATTCCACCAAAAAACTTCCCCGCGAAGGCGACTCCCGTCACGAGGACGATCAGCCACCACGACGCCGTGCTCACCATGAAGTGCAGGCCGACGAACCCGAAGAAGATCGGGGCGAGGAGGCCGAACGTCACGGACGAGACGGTCTTGCGGATCTGATTGAAATGTTCCCCTCCGAGCAGCTTCGGGCTGATCAGGATCCCGCCGTAGAAGACGCCGATCGCGAAGTGGATTCCGACCGCTTCTGCCGCCGCCCCGAGACCTAGGGCGATTGCGATGCTGATCGCGAAGGGGGATTCGTGCCCTCGGAGTCTGCGGAGGAGGACCTGCATGTGCGACTCGCCGTTCGAACGGGTCCTCGCGATCGCCCGGAGGACCTCACTCACGCAGAACACGAGCCCGAGGAACAGGAGATTCTTGATGATGATGAAGACGATGAAACTGGCATCCGCTCCTGGACCCAGACGCGCAAGCTCGAGGACGATCGCGAGCATCGCGAACGCGATGAGGTCGTTGACCAGGGCGACGGAGACGATTGCCCTCCCGAGCCGGCTGTGAAGCAGATTCAGGTCGAGGAGGATCCGGACGCTCACCGGCAGAGCGGTGACGGCTAGGGCCGTCCCGAGGAAGAGTGCGCGGCCGAAATCCCATCCGAGGGACACCGCGAGGCCGAAGCCGAGGGCAAATGGCAGCAGGAATTCCACGTACGCCACGACGATGCTCCGCTCGCGGAACGCCTTCCGCAGCCCTTCCCGGCCCATCTCGATCCCGGCGAGGAGCACGAGCATGAGGATTCCGAGGCTCGCGACCACGCCGAGCGATTGCCCCGGTTCAGTGAGCGGATTAGGATCGATGAGGCCCAGGACCATGGGGCCGAGGAGGATGCCCGCGAGGACCTCCCCGATCATCGGCGATTGTCCGATTCGCTCCATCGCCTCCCCGGCGAGCCTCGTCGCGGTGAAGAGGAACAGGAGGGCGACAATGAGGTCCAATGCGACACCTCACGCGGTTCCCTCGGGTCCGTTTCATCGCTATATATTCCTTCGCGCGTGGTTATCTCAATCGATGAGCGGCACGTCCGGTGGCGCGGGCCGAATTCTTAAGGGCACGGCGCGCTCTGGGGTCCGCGGTGACGGGCCTCAAGGACAAGCTCCGCGTCGGATGCAGCGGCTGGGGCTACGACGACTGGCTCGGCGGGTTCTATCCGCCGAACACCCCGAAGCCGGAGTACCTGAAGATCTATTCCGGCGTCTTCGACTGCGTAGAGGTCGATTCGTCGTTCTACAGGACCCCGGGACCCGCGATGACGAAGGCTTGGTACCGCACCGCTCCCCCCGGGTTCCTGTTCACGATGAAGATGCCGAAGCGCATCACGCACGAGAAGAAGCTGAAGGGCGTGACGGAAAACCTGGGCTGGTTCTACGCGTCCGCGAAGGAGTTGAAGGAGAAGTGCGGGCCGCTCGTCGCGCAGCTCCCCCCGTCGATTAAGTTCGATTCCCATTGGACGCTGATGCAGGACTTCGTGAAGGCGTTCGAGATGACATACCCCCACGCGATCGAATTCCGACACAAGTCGTGGTTCCGGGAGGACGTGTACTCGCTGTTGCGGGACCGGAACGTCGCGATGGTATGGACGGAGAACCAGTATCTGAAGAGCCCCTCGGACGTGACCGCGGACTACGTGTACCTGCGGCTCGTCGGGGATCGGGAGATCACGGAGTTCAAGGAGAAGCAGAGGGACCGGTCCGCGGAGATGCGCGCATGGTACAAGGAACTCGATGAGAGCGCGGATTCGATCAAGGGAGCACTCGTGTTCTTCAACAACCACTACTCGGGGTTCGGGCCGGGGAGCGTGAACGAGTTCCGCCGCCTCGCCGGCCTCATGGAATACGAGTTCCCCGCGAAGGCCGGCGCCACCGCAGGCCAGCGGAGTCTCGGTGAGTTCAGTTGATTACGCGGGACCAACGCGTGCGTGGCTCATCCGTCAGCGACGACCGCAACGTTGTTAGGCTCGAGAGGGCGTTCGACCTCCCGGGACGGGCGTGGTCCGGGTCATCTTCCACGTGGACATGGACGCGTTCTACGTAAGCGTCGAGCGCCGAGAGGACCCGTCCCTGGTCGGGAAGACCGTCATCGTCGGTGCGGATCCAAAGGGCGGGAAGGGCCGCGGCGTCGTGATGGCGTGTAGCTACGAGGCCCGGGAGATCGGGATCCGCAGCGGGATGCCGATCAGCCAGGCGTGGCGATTGGCTCCCGCCGCGGTGTACCTCCACCCCAACTACGACCTGTACGGCGCGGTGTCCGAGAGCGTGATGAACATCCTGCGATCCTTCGCGGACATTCTCGAACACGTGAGCATCGATGAAGCGTTCATCGATGTCAGCTCAAAGATCGGAGGTTTCGGCGACGCCGCGCCCTACGCGATGCGCGTGAAGGGGACGGTGCACGAGCACGAAGGGCTCGCGTGCACGATCGGGGTGGCCCCGAACAAGTCCGTGGCGAAGATCGCATCGGACCTCGCGAAGCCGGACGGGCTAAAGATCGTGCCTCCGGAAGAGGTCCAATCGTTCCTCGACCCTCTCTCCGTGACGAAGATCAGCGGCGTGGGGACGAAAACCGCCGAGGTGCTCGAGCGCGTAGGAATCCGCACGATCGGTGAGCTGGCTCGCCACCCGGGAGCCGAACTGAAGAAGCTCCTGGGAAAGAACGCGGTATGGCTCTGGGGCATCGCCCGCGGGATCGAACAGCTCCCGGTCGAAGAGCGACCGGATCCCAAGTCAATCAGCGTCGAGCGCACGTTCGACCGGGACGTCGGTGAATGGTCGACCGTGGAGGCCACCCTGCGGGACGTCGCTCGCAACGTGTTCCTCCGTGCGCGCGCGCAGGGTGCGATGTTTCGGACGGTCGGCATCAAGATCCGGTTCGAAGGGTTCCAGACCCATCTCCGGGAGCGGACGCTCGCGTCCCACGTGCTCGATGAAGACGTCCTCCTTCACGTCGCCCTGGAGCTCGCGCAGGAGTTCCGAGAGCGCGGCCGGAAGGTCCGCCTCCTTGGCGTCCGCGTAGCGAACCTCGAGCGGCCGAAATCGAAGCAGCCTCGGCTCACGGCATTCGTTGAGTCGCCGGATCAAGGGACCTGACGGTCCCCGGATGGGGATCCCGCTACGCCTCGATCAGCGCCGGTCGCGCGGAGGGGGCGCCCAAAGCTCCATCCAGGACGGAACCGAGGATGCCGATCCCCTTCCGGATGTCGCCTTCGGACGGGAACGAGTAGTTCAGGCGCAGGTGGTTTGTTTGCGGCGGTCCCGCGAAGAATCCGTGGCCCGGGACGTACACCACGTGCTGGGCGGCGGCCATCGGGAGAATCGCCCGCGTGTCCGCCTGCGGTGGCGTCGTGGCCCACACGAACATGCCGCCTTGCGGCCGGGTCCACGTCACACGGTCCGGGAACGTCTCCTTCATCCGGGTCAACATCGTGTCCCTCTTGCTGCGGTAGAGCGAGCGGATCCGCGGCAGATGTCCTTTCATCATCCCGAGGGCCAAATACCGTTCCGCGACACGTTGGCCGAAGCCGTTGGTGAAGAGGTCTGCGCCTTGTTTCGCGAGGGCCATCTTCTGAATCAGATCCTCGGGGCCATGCGCCCAGCCGATGCGGAAACCCGGGGCGAGTGTCTTGCTGAAACTTCCGAGATACACGACCCAGCCTTCGGTGTCCATCGACGCGATTGGCGGGACGTCGTCTCCCTCGAAGCGAAGGTCGCGGTACGGATCGTCCTCGATGATTGGCACCTCGTATGTGGCGGCTAAGTCCACAAGCCTCCGGCGCCGACGGGCCGAGATTGTCGTGCCCGTCGGATTGTGGAACGTGGGGACCACGTAGATCAACTTCGGTCGGACCCTGTCCATCGCGAGTGCGTTCAGATCTTCCTCGAGCACGTCCGTCAGGATTCCTTCTTCGTCCATCGGGATTCCATGGTACGAGGGGCGATACGTCGCGAGGGCCGTGAACACGCCGAGATACGTTGGCTCGGTCACAATCGCGACGTCCCCTGGATTGAGGAGCACGCGCCCGATGAACTCGAGGGCTTGCTGCGCTCCGTGCGTCACGACCGTCCGCTCGACGGATGCGTCGATCCCCCGCGAACCCATGAGGGACACGAGTTCCCTCCGGAGCGCCGGATCCCCCGGCGTGGGGCCATACTGCAACGCCGGTAGCCGATCCTCCCCAAGGAGCTCCTCGAAGATGATCCTCAGTTCCTCCCGCGGGAACGCCTCGGGACTCGGCAGTCCGCCGGCGAAGCTGATGATTGTCGGGTCCTGTGTGTACTTCAGGAGCTCGCGCACGTCGGAAGCTCTGAGCCAGTGCGCCCGTTCCGCGAAGAGAGGCTCCACTCGCGCCGTCATGGGATCGGTACAATGAGGCAGTCCGCCACCCTCAAGTCGCCGCACATGTTGTAATGTTGTGAAAGAGTGGCACACGCCCGCTAGGCGCGCGTTAATCGCGACGCCTTCAACACCTGGCCGCGGACCTTTCGGGATTCCGCGGACGCGAGGTGCACGAAGACCTCCATGACGGCCTCTGGAGGTTTTCCGGAGAAGTCGGTCATCCGAGTTGCGACGAGACCAGGGTCGACCGCGTTCACCCGCTGCGGCATCGCCCTCCCGAGGAGCTTCGTGAGGCCTTCCAACGCGTACTTGCTCAGGGAGTACGGGAAGTACCCGGAGGATGGCCCTTGGGCGAGGCCCGAGGACACGGTGATGATCGATTCGGCCGGTGCCATATGAGGGGCGAGGCGGATCGTGCACAGCCACGCCGCGCGGAGGTTCACGGCCATCGTCTCGTCGAAGTTCTCCACCGAGTTCTCCGCGACCCCGAACGGCTCCGTGAAGATACCCGCGTTGTTCACGAGGATGTCCACGGTCCCCAGGGCGGCAACGCACTCCTTCGTCATCCGATCGATGTCCGCCGCCTTGCGGAGGTCCGCGGGGACCGCGCGGGCCTCCCCGCCCGCCTGGCGGATCGTCGTCGCGGTGTCCTCGACCTCCTCCGCGCTCCGTGCGACGACGGCCACGCGGGCCCCTTCCTCCGTGTAGCGGATTGCGACGGCCCGGCCGATTCCTCGGCCGCCGCCAGTCACGACGGCCGTCTTCCCTTTCAGGCGCATTTCGCACATCCGCCGGCTTGGAGCGAGGCGCCGTCGAGGAAGGACCCAGCCGTCAGGTGAGCTCCCTCGTCGTGCGGGTCTCGTGGGTTACGGGCAAGCCCGCCTCGGACATGAGCCGTAGCGTTTCCGCGGGATCGAGGCACTCCGAAGCGATTACGCCTCGCTGCGGGATCTGGCCGCGGGCGAACTGGGTCACGAAGATCGCGGTGCCCGTCCCGACAAGGTACGCGGTCGCCGTCGCGCCGTACCGGCGGGCCGCGTCCTCGTGGCGCAGCCCCACGTACAGCCGGTGCGTGACGGCCTCCCCGTCCTTCGTCCCCGACACCTCGACGAGAATCATCGCGGCGCCCGTCACCTTCCCGACGAGATCCGCAGGCCGCGGGAGGAGGCTCACGATGAGGCGCCGTGGAGACACGCTCCCTCCGTCCACGGGGACCGGGGTGTCCTCGAGGAGGCCGAGGGCTTTCAGCCGTTGGAGGGTCTCGAAGGTCCCGTCGTCCACGGCGAGCTTGAGGTCCACATACCGCAGGCCCTTCCCGATGAACCGGGGCATCGTCACCGGTTCCTCGTGCTCCATCAGGTACACGGGCTGGGGCCCGACGGGTTCCGGGAACGGGTACACCTCCCGGCCCGACCACGGCGGCACTTCCACGATCCGTCCGTCCTGGAACACGAGGGCGTCCGCAAACACCTCGACGAGGAACGTCTCCGGGGACCAGGCCACCGGGAGGGGCGTCGGACCCGACGTGATCGTGTCCCCGTCCCTGATCCGGATCGAATCGACCTTGTCCAGGCGGTCCGCGGCGGCCCGCGCGAGGACGTTCCCCAGCCCGGGGTCTTCCCCCGCGCCGAGGAGGGCCACAATTCCCGCCTTCCGGAACTTCTCGTCGTACGGGAACTGCTGCAAGGGCACGGAGGAGAGGTCCATGAAACTCGCCCCGACGTCGAGGCACGCCTCCATGAGGGGCAAGTCCAGGGACGCGTGCGCGGCGTTCACAGCGAGGTCGGCGCCTGTGATGAGGGAGCCGAGGTCCTGTCCCGACGCCATGGTGGCGGCCCGCACCTTGCGGCTCCCGAGGCGGTCCGCGAGGGCCTTCGACCGCTCCCCAACGACGTCCGCGAGGACGAGCTCGTCGACCTCCCGCACATCCACGAGGCGGGCCGCCGCGACGGAGCCGACGGCGCCCGCTCCAATCAACACGATCCGCATGCTACCCGGAGCCGGGACGCCAGCATGGCACTAAAGGTTTCCCGCACTGGGCGACCCCGTACCCCGGTACGATCGGAAGAAGAACCAGAACGTGGCCGTGCCGGCCGCATACAGGGCCGTCGTCACGAAGAAGGGCAGGTTCAGGTCGACCGTCAGGAGGTACCCGCCGATCGTGGTGCTGACCGCAAACGGCAGACGGAACGCCGCTCCCGTCACCGCGGAGGCCGCGGCCCGCTCCGACTCGTCGACCGCGGACATCAGGAAGGACGTCGCCACGGGCCAGCTCATGTTCATGAGGAGGTTCCTCACGACGAACAGCAGCCCGACCACGTACACGTTCGTCACGATGGGGATGAAGAACAGGACCGCCGTCGCAATCGCCTGGACAGTGATGATCGTCCGGACCATCCCGAAGCGCTTCACGAGGACAGGGGCTACGAGGTACGCGCCGGCCATGAGGACGCTCGCCACCGCGAGGAGAGGCCCCGTCGCGCTCTCCGCGAGCCCGAACTTCAGGTAGAACCACAGTGTGAAGAGGGGGATGATGAGGCCCGCGCCGAGCCCGATGATGATGTTCGACGCGAAGAACTTCGACAGGACCGCGGCGGACTTCCGCGGGAGGAGGGAGGTGCGCTCCGTGGTCCTCGGGTCGCCGACCCGCACGAGGCTCAGGACGACAGGCCCAGCGAGGGACAGGAGCGCGACCGCCCCGAACACAGGTTGGTACGCCCACTGGACCTCCTCGAGGCCGTGGGCGAGTAGGTAGTCGGGGATCGCCGCGAGAAGGTTCCCCGCCGCGAACGCGAGGCTGTGGACGAAGAAGCTCAGGCCGTACACGGAGGTCCGCGTGGCCTCGTCCGTCGCCTCCGCAAGGATCGCGTTCAGCGGGGAAAACGTTAGGGCTTCCGAGACCCCGAGGATTCCGGCGGCCAGGAGGAACACGACGGTCGTCTGGGCGAGGGCGATCGAGCCCAGGGCCGCGACGGCGAGGGCGGAGCCCAACACGGTCATCCGCCGCCGACCGTAGCGGTCTGCCAGGATCCCGAACGGAATCACGAGGACGACGGCCGTCAGACCGGAGGCCGTGAACAGGGTGCCCGCGAATACGGGCCCGAAACCGAGCCGCTCCACATAGATTGGAAGGGCCACCGAGATCAGACCGATCGGGAGGCCCGCCAGGCCGAAGGTCACGAGGAGGAGCTTCGCGTCCCGGCCCAGGGCGCGCCATCCCCGAGGCGACGCGATTGCTCCGGAAGCCACGGCCGTGGAATTCCGTCCCCCGCTTAACGCTTGGCCCGTCCCCGGCGAGGCCTGTGCGAGGGTGCCCTGACGCCGACGTGCCGAGCGAGCCGCCGCACGTCCCGGTCGCTCATCCAGAAGACCTTCAGGTACTCGAACAGCTCCCGGTCGTTCATCCCAAGGCGGCGGCCCTCGGCCACGCAGGCTCGGTACGCCTCGATTTCCGTCGGCAGGTCCGGATACTCGTACCCGTCCTCGAAAAGCTCCTTCCCATCCCGGTACTGTTTCACGTGGACGAGCTCGTGGATGACGTCGAGATAAATGTCGCGGTCGTCGCCCGTCCGCAGGTAATGGGTCGAGACCATCAGGTGGCCGTCCGCGTCGCTGACGCCCATGAATCCCCAGCGCGAGGAGAAGAACTCGACCTTCAGGCTGCGGAGCGCCGATGCGGCCCGCGGTCCGAATATCGTCAGCACCGCAGGCAACCGCTCGAAGCCCTTGAAGTGGTCCGTGAATTGCTCGTAGTTCAGGCGGATGTTCCGGGGAATCCGTACGTCGGGCAGGGACACCTTGGATCGACTCATGGGCTGTTCACTGCTTCCTTCAAGATGCGCAGGGCTTCCGTGCTGTGGGACCCGGGATTGATCCGGCGATAGGCCGCGAGGATTCGGCCGTTCGGGGCGATCACGTAGGTCACGCGTTTCGCGACGCCAAGGAGCCCGAGGGCGTTGTAGGCCCTCGCGATTCGCTTCTCGGGATCCGCGATCAGGTCATACGTCAGTCCGTACTTCTCCCGGAACGCCCGATGGGACGCCTCGTCCTGCACGCTGACCCCAAGGACAACGGCCCCGAGGGCCTGGAACGCGTCCGTGTCGTCCCGGAAGGCGCACGCCTCCCGCGTACATCCCGGCGTGTCGTCCTCCGGGTAGAAGAACAAGACCGCCGCCTGACCACGAAGATCGCGGAATCGGACGAGGGCTCCGTCCTGATTGCGCCCCTCGAAATCAGGGGCCGCGGAGCCGGGCTCCAACAGGTCTGCCATCACTTCGCCTCGTCCAAACGTCGGCGGGATTTCAAGGATTGCGGGGCGGGGGAAATTGACAGAACGATGGGTGCATTGGCGAAATTAGTCATTACATTGTCATTTTCAAAGTGTTCAGAGCCAAAAGTTAAGATATACCGACCGCATTCATCAACGACTATGTCGGTTCCGCCGCCTTCGGACGCCCTGAAGTCGTCCTATCGTCTCGTTCGCGACCCTCGGTTCCAGCGCGTCCTGCGCGTGCAGGCCGTGCTCGGAAGCGCGATCCGGGAGTATCTGAACCGCGAGGGATTCTTGGAACTCCTGCCGCCGATCATCGGCCCCGTGTCGGATCCGGGGATCCGCGGTGCGAAGCAGGCGACGATCAATTTCTACGGTCGCGAGTACAAGGTCATGTCGAGTGCCATCCTGTACAAGCAGATGATGGCGGCGTCCCTCGGGAAGATCTACTTCTTCTCTCCGAACGTCCGGCTTGAGCCCCTGGAGACCGCAGCCACGGGTCGACACCTCGTCGAGTTCGTCCAAGTGGACGTTGAAGAGGCCGAGGCGACGGTCGAGAACGCGATGGCCCGAGCAGAATCCCTCCTGTCCCACGTGAGCGATTACGCGAGACGCGAGCTGGCCGATGACCTCGCGGCGTTCCCCCGGACCTTGAACGGAGGCACGCCGCCATTTCGCCGCCTCACGTACGAGGAGGCCCTGCGGGTCCTCGCTGATCATGGACGCGAGGTCCCGTACGGGGTCGAGATTCCGTGGGACCACGAGGAGTTCCTCTCCTCCCTGTACGTGGAACCGTTCTTCATCCGCGACTACCCTCGCGGCGCTCGCGGGTTCTACGACCGGGAAGATCCCGCGCGACCGGGCATCCTCCGGGACTTTGATCTCCTCTATCCGGAAGGCTATGGCGAGGCGGTCTCCGGTGCGGAACGGGAATATGAATACGCGAAGGTGATTGCGCGCCTCCGCGAGACGGGCGAGAACCCGTCGAAGTACGGCTGGTATCTCGACATGCTCCGAGAGGGCATTCCGCCCAGCTCGGGCTTCGGAATCGGCATCGAGCGGCTCACCCGCTACGTCTGCGGCCTGAAGGCAGTGTGGGAGGCCCGCCCCTACCCCAAGGTCGCCGGCATCTACTCCCCCTAGGCCTGGCCTCGATGAGCGAACCTCTGACGAAACTGTTCATGAAGATGGCCTCGGTCCGGTCGGCCGCGGCCGCCGGTCGATCGTTCCTCGAGTCGTACCCCGTCGATGAGATCATCCAGAAGGCGAAGTACGGCACGCAGGCTCTTTACCCGTTTTCGGATCTGGACGAGTACGGACGAGCCCTCTTGGGTGCGGACATCGGGATGCGGCAACTGCGGCGCTTTCACACACTCGACGATCTCGTGCTCCTACCGCCGATTTTCACGCCGAAACGTCTGGAGAAGATGACGGAACTGCAGCGGGAACCGTACTTCAGTGATGTCCGGCTCGAGACGGCGATTGGCGGATTCCGGTCCCGCATGCCGTTGGCGATGGCGTCCATGGGGTCCACAGAAGTCGCTCACGCTGCGAGTCCGCACCTCGGAAAGGCGGCCGCGGAGGCGGGGATCCCGATGGGCCTCGGGGAGAACATCGCGACGGTGTGGGGTTACGCGAAGCGCACGAAACCTTCGATGCCGTCGTTCCGCCAGCGACTCTTCGCGTACCTGGACGCGATGGACGAACCCTTCGGCGGGGTCGTGATCCAGCAGAGCGTTGAGGACGCCTTCGATGAGCTGTGGAACAAGATCTACACGGATCCGGATGTCGAGCCGTTCATCCGCAAGGGCTTCGTGGCGTTCGAGGTGAAGCTCGGGCAGGGCGCAAAGCCGGGGCTCGGAGGGGAGACGAAGGTCTCGGGAGACGTCGCCCGGTCCTTGAAAGGCAAGTACTATTTCCCAGAGGACCCCGAGAAGGTCGAGCGGGATCTGTACGAGCGGCACAGTGCTCCAGGCACGTACACGGAATCGATTCTGCGTGCGCAGCTGCGGTCCCTTCGGAACAACTTCCCACGGGCGCGCATCTGGATCAAAGCGGGACCCTTCCGAGATCTCCTCCCACTCTTCCGCGTCGCGGCGGAGGAGCGCGTCGATGCGGTCCTCGCCGATGGCAAGGAGGGCGGCACGGGGATGAGCCCGACCATTGCCCTGAAGGATCTCGGGCTGCCGAGTCTCGCGTGCCTGGCGCGGATCAACGAGGCGCGGGTGGAGGGTCTGGCGCTTCCTTTCGTTCTGTCCGGGCGGCTGTACGATGGCGGCCACGTGGTCAAGGCCGTCGCCCTCGGCGCCACCGCGTGCGCCTTCGGTCGCCCGTTCCTCGTCGCGGCGGGCGTCGCCGGGGCGAAAGGGATCTCGAACTTCCTCGACGCCACGGAGGTGGAGATTCGGATGCTCGTCTCCGCCCTCGGCAAGTACTCGCTCTCGGACGTCGCGCGCGAGGACATCGGCTCCCTCGACCGTGACCTCGCAGACGCGCTCAACGTGCCATACGTATACGTGTGATCGTCGGCATCAGGCACGCCCGAGCCGGGGCCAGTCCCTCAGGATCTGCCGGGCGGCGTTGTATCCCGGTGCGCCGGTGATCCCCCCGCCCGGATGGGCTCCCGATCCACACAGATACAGTCCGTCCACGGGGGTGCGATACTGCGACCATCCCGGGACCGGCCGCAGGACGTACAGTTGGTCAAGGGTCATCTCGCCGTGATAGATGTGGCCTTCCGTGAGACCGAACGCGGACTCCAGATCCGCCGGCGTGAGCACCTGGCGGGCGACGACCATCCGCTCCAATCCAGGCAGGTAGTCCTCGAGGAGCGCGAGGACCCGGTCCCCCAGCTTGTCGCGATCCTTGTCCCAGCTTCCGCGACGCAGGTTGTACGGCGCGTACTGCACGAGTGCCGACATCACGTGCTTCCCGCTCGGCGCGAGCGTCGGGTCCACGACGGTGGGCACGACCACGTCGAGGAACGGCTCCGCGGACGCACTCCCATACTTCGCATCATCGTATGCGCGCTCGATGTATTCGAGGGACGGCGCGATCCGGAAGTGAGGCGGTAGGTCTTCGGCGTCGCCCGCGAGGCGGGGCGCACCATCGAGGGCAAGATTCACGCGCGCCACCGCGCCGTTCATCTCGTAGTTGCGCACCTGAAGGAGAAACTCGGGGCTGAGCTCCGCCGGATCGACGAGATGGAGGAACGTCCGCTTCGGGTCGGCGTTTGACGCGACAATCTTCGCGCCGATCGTCTCGCCGCTCGCGGTCTCCACACCAGACACGCGCCCGGCAGAACTCATGATTCGCGCGACCTCCGTGTGGGTCCGCACCGTCGCGCCGGCTTCCTGAGCAGCCCTCGCAAGGCCGTCAGAGAGAACGCCCATGCCGCCGCGGACGAACCGCCAGCTGCCTCCGTCGGCAGTCGCCATGAGGTGCCGGACGAGCCCGAACGCGGTCCCGGGGGACCACGGTCCCTGGAAGGTCCCGAGGAGAGCGTCCGCCGCGAGGCTCGCTCGCAGGAGTTCCGTCTCAAACCATTCCGTCACGAGGTCCTTCACCGGCATCGGGGGAACCCGCAGGAGCTGCTGGAGCGGGACCGTGCCCACGCGTCGTAGACGCAGCGCGCGGCGGAAGAGGAACCACAAGTCGTTGTACGCCGGCGACTGGATGTCGGGCGGTGCCCGTACCATCAACGGGTCGAGGGCCTTCGCGAAGTGGCCGAGGAACTCCAGGAAGCGCGGATACATCTCCGCGTCCTTCGCGGAGTGGGCGGCAATCTCGGATTGGGACTTTCGCGAATCGGTCCAGAGCCGCAGCGCCGTGTGATCTTGGCCGAGAGCGACGACGGCCGGCTCGCACGACAGGAACTGGAGTCCGCGCGTCGCGAGTTGAAGCCCTTCGATCACCTCCGGCCGGAGGAGACCGACCATGTACGCGCCGGTCGAGCATCGGAAGCCCGGAGCGATCTCTTGAGTGACCGCTGCGCCGCCCACGGTCCCCTGCTTCTCGAGCACCAGGACGCGGCTCCCAGCGCGTGCAAGATACGTTGCCGCGACGAGGCCGTTGTGACCTCCTCCGACGATTACGACGTCGTACGACTCCGCCACGGTCACACCTTCAACATCGCCCAATCCCGGAGGATTTCTCGAGCTGCGTTCATCCCGGGCGCGCCCATGACCCCGCCGCCCGGATGCGCTCCGGAGCCGCAGAGGTAGAGGCCCTTGATCGGCGTGCGGTACTGTGCCCATCCCGCTATGGGCCGAAGGAAGAGAAGTTGATCCGGTGTCAGCTCACCGTGGAAGATGTTGCCGCCCGTAAGGCCGAAGACCTGCTCCAGGTCCCATGGGCTCAGGACTTGTTTATGAAGGATGATCTTCCGGATGTTCGGGATGTACTCCTCGATCGTGTCGATGACCGTCTCGCCGAACTCCTCCCGACGCTCCTCCCACGTCCCCTTCCGCAACGTGTACGGGGCGTATTGGACGAAGCATGACATGATGTGCTTCCCCGGCGGAGCGAGAGTGGGATCCAGCGTGGAGGGCACGCACATGTCGACATACGGTCGATGGGAATAGTTGCCATACTTCGCGTCGTCGTACGCCTTCTCGATGTAGTCCACGCTCGGGCCGATCGAGATCGCGCCTTGGAGCTGCGGTCCGTTCCCGGGCAGCGCGGAGAAGCTCGGCGCTTCCTTCAGGGCGAGATTTACCTTCCCCGACGAGCCTTCAATCTTGAAGTTCTCGATGCCCCGAACGAAGTCCGGGGGCAGCTCAGACCGCTCCAGGAACTTCAGGAACGTGCGTTTCGGGTCGGCGCTCGACGCGACGATCTTCGCATGGAGTGTCTCGCCGCTCGCGAGTTCCACGCCGATCGCCCGGCCGTTCCGGACGAGGATCCGCCGCACGTCTGCGTTCACGCGGATCTCGGCGCCGAACTTCCGCGCCGCGCGGGCGATCGATTCGCTTACCATGCCCATCCCCCCGCGGACGTAACCCCACGAGCGGTACGCGCCGTCGATCTCCCCCATGTAGTGATGCATGAGGACGTACGCCGTCCCCGGGGACCTGGGCCCGAGGAGCGTGCCGATGATACCGCTTGCGCACAGGCCCGCCTTCAGAACGTCCGTCTCGAACCATTCGTCGAGATAGTCCGCAGCGCTCATCGTCATGAGCCGCGCGAACGTGTACAGCTCGTCCTCCGTCAGTTCCTTCCGCTGCTTGTTCAGCGCGAGGAGCTTCCGCAACTCGGAGATCCGCATCGAGCCGATATTCGGCGGCGTCATCGAAAGGGTCGGCACGATGAACTTCGCCATCTTCGCCATCAGCCGGCCGAAGCGCGGATACGCTTCCGCATCCCGTCGGGAGAACTTCGCAATCGCCTGGAACGCGTCCTCCTCATCTCCACGGTGAAATAGATACCTCCCGTCCGGCAACGGGGTGAAGCTCGATTCCTGCGGGATCACCTCGAAGCCGTGAGACGGGAGATCCAGGTCGCGGATTATTTGGGGCCGCATCAGACTGCAGACGTACGAGCAGACGGTGAACTTGAATCCCGGATACACTTCCTCCGTGACCGCCGCGCCACCGAGGACATAGCGACGTTCGAGGACGACCACCTTCTTTCTGGCGCGTGCGAGGTACGCAGCCGTCACGAGACCGTTGTGGCCTCCTCCAATAACGATGGCGTCGTACCGAATTGCCAGGGCGGTCCTCCTCCTCGGCGCATCCCATAGACCATTTTCATGGAGCGGGCGCGCCGGCCGCGCGGGGTAACGAGGGAGGGGTTATATCGTTTGTCGCCGGTCCGCCTCTCGCTGGTGGCGAAGTCTTGAGACGCGGATCGCCGTTTCATTCGCGTACGTCGGCGCTGTGCGACAGTTGGGAATGGCGAGGTTGGTCAGGGTACTTGGCCGCGACATCGTATTCACTCGTACCGGAGATGGAATACTATGCGATCCGTCACTCCGCCGGGCTGATCGATGTCTCGCCCCTTTACAAGTACCACATCAAGGGAAAGGACGCGATGCATCTCGTGAACAAGGTTGTCACGCGCAACGTGGCGAAACTCGCGAAGGGCCAGATCTACTATACGCCGTGGTGCGATGAACGCGGCAAGACGGTGGACGACGGCACGCTCTGGAACTTCGGCGACGGATCGTATCGGATGACCGCTGCGGAGCCGAACCTGAAATGGCTCCAAGACGCCGGGATCGGACTCGATGTGGAGGTCGAGGATGTCTCCGAACAGATCGGTGCCGTCGCGTTGCAAGGTCCGTCGTCTCGCGCGATTCTCATGGCGGGCGCGGACGGCGCCCTGGCGAAGCTGAAATATTTCCGATTTGTAAACACGAAGTTCGACGGGATTCCCGTCACGATCTCCCGCACGGGATATACAGGGGACCTGGGATACGAAATTTGGGTCGAGCGGGAACGCGCGGAAGCCTTGTGGGACACGCTCATGGAAACGGGGAAGGGGTACGACATCACGCCGGCGGGGATGCTCGCGCTCGACATCGCCCGCATCGAGGCAGGTCTCATCTTGGCAGAAGTCGAGTACGAGCCCGCCCGGAAGGCGATTATCGATGCGCAGCGATATTCGCCGTTCGAATTGAGCCTCGAGTGGACCGTGGCCCTGAACAAAGGTCCGTTCATCGGACGCCGTGCGCTCCTCGAGGAACAGCGGCGCGGCGTGCCGCGGCAAACGGTCGGCTTGGAGGTCGACTGGCGCACGCTCGAGAAGTACTATTGGAACATGGGGCTCCCGCCGCAGCCCCCATCCGAACCGTGGCGCGAGAAGATCCCGCTCTACTCCGGCAACAGACAGATCGGTTGGGCCACAAGCGGCTGCTGGTCCCCCATTTTAAAGAAGTACATCGCGATCGCGACGGTCGCGACGCCGTACTCCCGCCTCGGCACCGTGGTCGACATCGAGCTGATGGTTGAATGGGAGCGGCACCGCGTCCCTGCAACCGTCGTGGAGCGACCGTTCTTCGACCCCGATCGGAAGAAAGCCTGATCCCCGGCCGGATGGAGCAATCGATTTAACGGCCCCCCGGCTTCCCGTCGGCCGATGGCTTCGTACGACGCGATCATCGTCGGCGGCGGGCACAACGGCCTCGTCGCGGCTGCGTACTTGGCGAAGGCCGGCCTGAACGTCCTCGTGCTCGAGCGCCGCTCGATCGTTGGCGGCGCGTGCGTGACGGAGGAGATTCACCCGGGATTCCGCGTCTCAACCCTCGCGTATACGTGCGGCCTTCTGCGCCCGGAGATCAAGTCGGACCTGCAGCTTGCATCGTTTGGGCTCGACGAACATGCGTACGATCCCTCCCTCTTCCTCCCCTTCCCGGACCGGCGGTACCTGATATATCGACACGATCCTGGATGGAACGCGAAGCAGATCGAGAAGTTCTCGAAGGCGGATGCGCGCGCGCTGGCCCGGTACGACCGGTTCTGGCAGGAATTCATGGAACTCGTGGAGCCGACGCTGCTCGCGCCTCCCGTCTCCCTCGCAGACCTCGCATCAATGGTGACTACGCCGGAGGCGGAGGACTTCCTCCGCCGCGTGATGCTCATGTCGATTGCGGACGTCCTCGACGACTTCTTCGAGTCGGACGAGGTGAAGGTCTCCATGGCGACGAGCGCGGTCGCGGGGACGATGGCGGGCCCTCGTACACCCGGAACCGCGTTCGTGCTGGGCCATCACACGTTGGGGGACATCGGCGGCATAAAGGGAGCGTGGGGATGGGCGCGGGGCGGGATGGGCGCGATTTCCGAGTCGATTGCGCACGCCGCACGCCACTTCGGCGCGAGCATTGCGACAGATTCAGAGGTGCGGCGGATCGTCGTTGATGACGGACGCGTGCACGGCGTCGAGCTGTCGTCCGGGGCGAAGCACGAAGCCCCCGTCGTCCTGAGCAACGCGGATCCCAAGCGCACATTCCTGCGCCTCGTGGGGACGGACCATCTTCCTTCGGAGTTCGCCCGCGCCATCTCCCGGATTCGCTACGAGTCATCCTCCTTCAAGCTGAACCTCGCCTTGCGCGAATTACCGGATTTCGAGGCGATCCCCGGGACAACAATCCAACTCCACCATCGAGCGATTGTCGACCTTGCTCCGTCGCTGGACTTCCTGGAGCGTGCGTACGACGATGCGAAGCGAGGTCGTCCTTCCGAAGAACCGTTCCTCGAGTTCGTCATCCAATCCGCGAACGATTCGACGGTCGCGCCGCCGAACATGCACACCCTGACGATCTCCGCGAAGTTCGCTCCCTTCGAGTGCACAGACGGCTGGGACACGGAGGGGGAGCGGTTCGCAGGGCGGATCCTCGATGTCCTCGAAGCGTACGCACCGAACATCCGTCGCGCAATCATCGCAACGGATTGGAAATCCCCATTGGACATGGAGCGAGAATACGGCCTCACTCGCGGTGACGTGTTCCACGGCGCTATCCTCCCCTATCAGATGTTCTCGTTCCGCCCGGTCCCCGGATGGGCTCAGTATCGCACCCCAGTCCGCGGTCTGTATCTGTGCGGCGCCGGAACCCATCCAGGTGGAGGTGTCATCGGCGCCTCGGGCCACAACGCCGCCGCGGCGGTCCTGGAGGACTGGCCCACGCGTAAGGTCCCCTGAGCCGATCGGAACCGTTCAGTCGATGAAACCGGATTCCATTCCTTCGATGAAATTTTTCAGGGACACGAAGAGGGCGGACCAGCGGCCCCGGTGGCGGATTATCTCCGAGCCCCCGTCCGCGTCATAGCCCGCACTCGAGAAGTAGATCGCCGTCCCGCTCGCCTTTTCCTCCATGTCGAACGTCAATCGGAGGTCTCCTCGGGTTCGCGGCCAATGCAGCGCGATGCGGCGGGGCGCGTCCCACTCGAGGATCCGATACGGTCCTTCGTCTCCTCCGAGGGCGAAGCGACCGCCAACCTGCGGATCGACGCGGACCGCGGCCGACGTACCGCCGACCCACCGCTTCAGTTCGGAGGCATCCGCGAACGCCTCGAACACACGCTGGGCTCGCGACTCGACTAGGACCGTGACCCGTAGCTCAGGAGGCGCGGGAGGCGAGTGGTCCGGTCGGACACTGTCGCTCCGGCCTTCCGTGATGGACTTGAGGTTCCCGAGACACATCCGCCAAGCGTCCAGAACGGATCCGCATGTGCTGTCCAGGACCGGCACCCCGAGGTGGCGCGCCCGGAGGAATGTGGCCTCGTCGCCGTCGTCCTCGAGCTCATAGGACACGCGGGTCTCCGCGCCCGCGATTGGCCACGTGAAGGCGAAGCGACGGAGTGTCTCCCCTTCGTCGATCGTCGTCTCCCAGCCGAGGCCCGTCGGCATGAAGATGCACGTCTCCCCGCCGAACCGGAATGTGCCCCCCACCTTCGGCTCGATGCGGGACCAGCCGCAGAACCATCGCGAGAGATGCTCGATCCGAAGGAGTCTCTCGAAGACGACGGGTCGCGGTGCGCGGATGCGGATTCGGATGTCGTAATCGTAGGCCATGGGGCGTCCCCGACGGACCGTCTCGACGCCGGAACGGCCCCTTGAAGATAAAGACCGAACCTATTTCTCACTCCGCCCTCCGTCTGAGTCTCGGAATCATCTCAGAGGCGATTCGGTGGGCTACCGCTACGCGATCCTTGGGGCGGGACGGCAGGGCACGGCCGCCGCGTACGATATCGGCGTGTTCGGCGACGCGGACGAGGTCGTCGTCGCGGATGTAAAGCTGATGCAGGCTCGGAGATCCGCCGCGCGCGTCAATCAGCTAGTCGGTCGCAAGGTGGCCCGTGCCGTGAGGACCGACGTCTGCGATGAGGCGGTCCTTGCCGACACCCTGGACGGGGTCGACGTCCTCGTGAGCGCGGTGCCGTACTTCTTCAATCTCGGGATTGCGAAGCAGGCACTCCGTGCGAGAGCTTCCATGGTCGATCTGGGCGGGAACACGCCGATTGTGCGGCAGCAGCTCGCTCTCGATGAGGCGGCCAGGGACGCCGGGATCTCGATCGTCCCGGACTGCGGAATGGGCCCCGGGCTCAACATCACCCTTTCCGTATACGCGATGGAACTCCTCGATGTCCCGACGGACGTGTTCGTCTACGACGGCGGACTGCCCCAGCATCCCGAGCCGCCCTGGGGGTATGCGCTCACCTTCAACGTGGAGGGCCTGACAAACGAATACGACGGGATGGCCACATTCCTCCGCGACGGACGGATTGTCGAGGTGCCCGCGCTGACGGAACTCGAGGAGATTCAGCTGCCGCCCCTCGGTCGCCTGGAAGCGGCCGTCACGACGGGCGGCCTCTCGACGGCCCCATGGTCCTTCCTCGGCGCGCTTCGGACGTACCAGAACAAGACCCTACGATACCCCGGTCACTGGGCTCGGATGGAAGCGTTCCGGGATCTCGGCCTGTTTCGGCTCGAACCGGTGCGGGTGGACGGACGGTCTGTGATTCCGCGGCATGTGTTTCACACGCTGTTCGAACCCCAGGTCACCACACGGCCCCGCGACGTCTGCGTGGAGCGGGTGCGCGCCCTTGGGACGAAGGACGGGATACCCGCGGAGGTCCTCGTGGATCTGATCGATTGGTACGATGAGGCGACCGGATTCACGGCGATGGAGCGCCTCACCGGATGGCATGCGGCAATTGCAGCAGAGATGATCGCGCGGGGAGATGTGCCGAAGGGAGCACTCCCCGTGGAACGCGGTCTGCCGGCGAAGTCATTCGTGGCCGAGGTCCGGCGTCGCGGGATTTCTATCGACGAGCGGACCACGTTCTTCGAGGACCGCGAATCGCATCGGCGCGGACCGCAATCCATCGTTGTCTCGTAGTCCTGCCTTTGCGCTGTGAAATCCCATTTCGATGAATCTTACGGCCTGGATTTCTTCTCGCGCGATCGCCGTCCCTTTCGACCCCCGTGCCGGAAGCGTTTCTCCTTCGGTCGTGCGTCTTTCGGCGGTCGCTCCTTCCGTTTCACAGGACCGGTACTTACTGCTTATCAGATGAGGATTTTGGAATCGCGAGGGACAGATCTCGCCATCGCCCTGCGCGTGAATCCGACTTGCGCTTTTTCGATCAGACGACCCGCCAATTTCCTTATCAAGGATTCCGGAATACCCCCGCGCATTGAGGGAGAGGCGAATCGCAACGAATGCGAGCGGTAACGTTCACACGGGCGCCGGCGGCGCGATGCACGGAGCGTCGTCGCTACGCGTCGCGTTCAAGATCCGATTCGGGCAGACCCTATGGATGACGCTGCACAAGATGGCGGATCGATGGCCCTGCGACCGTTGCCGTCCGGAGCTTTCCGCGTGGATGCAGGGACTGCACGACGCGGTCAACGTGCGCCTTGGCAAGAGTCCCTTCCGACCCGAGGCCTACGGGCGATTTGCCAGCGGTGCGTTGGAAGGGGGCTACCACGGCACCTGCATAGCGTGTCGTGTCGCCCGCATCGGAGCGCGCGTCCTCGCGCAGTCGCCTCCGCCGAGGACGAATAGGAACCTGTGACACGCTACATCGGAGGCGGAATAGGAGGCTCGGTCGGTTCGGGTGGCGGCGGCAACTCGGATTCCTCCCGTCCGTTCGGGCTGCCTTCGGATCCCAGTCCTCCAAAGCTTCCGAGCCGCTGCGGCGGCTGTTTTTCGAGGACCGCGGATGCCTTCGCCTTGAAGAACTGCTCCATGAAGTCCTTCACGCCCTCGAGTTGGTCGACCGCTCCGTTCCAGTTCTTGAGGACGGAGCCGAACTGGGCTTCGACTTCCTTCACCACTTTCTGTGCCTTCCGTTCGATCCCTCGGGATCTCCGCCCTTCGTAGAGGACGACGAGGAACGCGGATGTCCCGCGAGCCAGGCTCACCCGGTATTCGCCGAGCTCGAGGGAGTTGAGGTCCCCCGCTCCCCGGGCCCGGAAGATGTCATTCATGAGATTCTGCACGGCGGTGAACATGGACGTGACGATGTCTGTGTCCTTCTCCGCTTTGAGCGTCCGGGACAGGTGGGCGATGGGCAGGCCGTTCACGTGGATGAGGAAGACCTCTTCGACCGTCGGGCGGAGACGGTTCCATATGACGACGGAGGCCGCGGCGACTCCCGCAGCGGCAAACCATGGGAGTAGGATCGCGACGAGATCCGGTCCTCGAATCTGCACACGGATCGTCGCGCTGACGGTCCACGTGCCATCGCTCACGAGGATCGTGACCGTGTCCGCGCTCACGTCGTCCGGGTACGCGAATAAGACATTCTGCCCCGCAGCCCGGACGAATCGGTCGTCGATGTCGCTGTGGGGTTCGACAGTCAGTAGGGTGACGTTCGTGTCGACATCTTCGAGGTAAGGCGTAAGGTCGAGGAACCAGCTATGTCGGTCCTTGACCTGGTCCTCAATCGGTCGGATTCTCGGGGCATCATCGACCCCTTGCACGATCACCTTGATCGTGTCTTCGGCGAGCGCTCCCCGATCGTCTGTGGCTCGGAACCGCACGCTCTCCACGCCCGACCAGTTCGCCTCGGCAGCGAAGTCGACGCTGTGGTTCGCGTTGATCGTCACGGCCACGTGGACCTGGCCCGACGTGTAGAACACGGTCGCGCTGTCATTGTCATAGAAGTAGTCGTCCAGGTCGAATTCGTCGCGACGGATCGCGTCCTCGAGGAACGTCACGTCGGGGAGGGTCCTCCGCAAGGTCGGCGGATAGTCATTCGTGACGGTGACGGTAATCGGCGCGTATGCCCAATCGAGCCCGTCGGTCACATTGATGACCAGCGACACGGTGTACCAGCCGGTCCCCAGGTCGGGATACAGGAGCGTCATGACTCGGCCGGCAACCGCCACGTTCACCGGGTTCGACGTGGTTACGAAAATCTGGTCCAGTGGCGTGTCCGTGTCCGTGATGTACGGCGTGAGATCAAACTCGTACGGGTAGTCCCAGTGGATGGTAAGCGGTGGGACGCCGCTGATGCGGGGCGGATCGTTGACCGGCGTGACGTTGACGAGGATCGTGTCCTCGAGGAGAGCGCCCGTCGGATCCGTCGCTCGGAACGTCACGGATTCCGTCCCCCACCAATCCGCGAGGGCCTCGACGTCCACCGTGTGGTTCGGGTTGATCGTGATCGCCAGATGCGTGAACCCGAACGTGTAGAACAGGGTGTCGTTGTCGGGATCGAAGAAATAGTAGTCCAGCGAGTTGTTGAACACATTGCGACGCGTCTCGCCTTCAAGCATCGTCACGTTGGGGAGATAATTCCGTTGCTCCGGGGGGTAGTCGCTCGTCACGAGTACGGCAACGGTGCGCGAGGCGGAATCGATACCGTCCGACACGGTGATCGTCACGAACTGCCAGTTGTCGACGTAGCTTTGGGGGTAGACGAACGTCACCCGGTGTTGGTTCACGGTCGTGTGCGCGGGATCACTCGATGTCAGGAACAATTCCGAGAGGGCGTGATCCGGATCGCTGAGATACGGCGCGAAATCGAAGGTGTACGCTACATCGAAGTGCACGTATAACGTCGTCGGCGGCGCCGGCGAGAACATGGGCGGGTCGTTAACCGGAGTGAGGTTGATCCACAGTGCCTGCGACGCGTATCGACCGGACTCATCGAAGAGGAACAGGGTGGCGCGATTGCTGCCGTAACCGTTCGGCTTGGGTTGGAAGGTCAAGAGGTGGGTCCCGGTCACGTTGCCGCCGCTGTAGTCGTACAAGGTGGCGTCCGTCCCTGCAAGATCCCAGCTGAGATTCGCAAGGGGGCTGTCCGAATCCGACGCGAATCCGACGAGGTTCAGGGACCAGGGCGGGGAATCTTCGGGGAACACCTGGTTCGGCACCGTCACGAGGATTTGCGGTGCGAGGTCGTTCGTGTAGAGGACCGTGACGAAGGGCCCGAGAGCTCCCGACTCCCGCGATGCGAGGGTCACGCGCCCGGGGGCGGTCTCGCTGGCCAGCCGCAGGACGAGGCCCACGTTCGGATACGCGCTCTCGACCCAGCTCCGGACGAGGCCGGTGAGGTTCAGCCGCAGCCACGCGCCGGTCGATGCGCTGCCGTTCGCTTGCACGGACGAGTCGTACTCGCTGCCCGCTACCGCCCAGGGGGCCGTCCCGTCCCGCGTGAGCCAGGTCGTCCCCGCGCTGGACGGACTCGACTCCAATCCAACCGTCACGGTGAGGAGCGGGGCTCCGTCCGGCGAGTTCCCGTCGAGGAAAGTCCCGGTGTTCTTGAGGTTGTACGATCCGACTCTGCTGTCGTGACCGAGGCTCGCGCTCCGAATCGCCCAGGACTGCGTCTCCGTCGCGAACACGATATCCAGCGTCCCGTCCCCGTCGACGTCCGCGATTGCCGGCGTGCCGCGGACCGGGGTGTCGGTCGGGATCCGGCGGATGAGGGATCCGTTCGACGCGATGATGTAGAGGTAGTTGTCGAAGCTCCCGACGACGATGTCTTCCTCGCCGTCGCCGTTCAGGTCGGCGGCGGCCGGCACGGAGTAGATCGTCCCTGCGGTCGTGTAGTTCCACAGCCAGATGTTGTCCCCTCGCAGGGCGCCGATCTGCCCGGCGGTCGTTTTCGAGAAGATGATGTCGAGAAGGCCGTCGTCCCCGAAGTCGACGAGGACGTTCCCGCCCGACTGATCGGTTCCTGTCGCGCGAATCCACTTCACCGTGCCGTTGTCGCCCCACACGGCGAACTGGTTCCCGCTCGCCGCGCGATCCCCCGCCACGATGTCAATCTTCCCGTCCCCGTCGATATCGGCCACGCCCGGGGTCTGGAGCATCGAGTTCGAACCGGGCTGCATGGCCCAGATAGATCCGCCGATCGTGGTCAGGGCCTGGAGCACGCCCGTCGAGGTGCCGAAGATCAGCTCGGCTGCGGAGCCTCCGCTGAAGTTTCCCATCGCACCGCCAAACGCTTGCTGGCTCGGACCGAGTCCGTAGGACCATTCCGTGCCCCCCGTGGACCCGTTGAACGCGTAGACGGTGCGGTCTGTCGCCCCGGCGAAAATCTCCATGACTCCGTCCCCGTTCACGTCCGCGACGATCAGAGGACCCTGCGCTGCCTTGCCCGGATTCCCTTGCGTGTCCCAGAGCGGCTGACCGGTCGCGTTGATCGCGTAGACCCGGTGATTTGAAGGACCGTTCGTCATCGCGAGGACGTCCGGCGAACCGTCGCCGTTCACATCGGCCACCGCGATTGGGGATTCGATGGGGGCGCCAAGGTTGGCGGCCCAGAGTCGCGACCCGTTCACCGCGATTGCGTACACGTTCCCATCCGTCGAACCGATGATGGCCTCGAGCGTGCCGTCGCCATTCAGATCCGCGACCGCGGGAGACGCGTACGTCGTCCCGACGGGATAATTCCAGATCGTCGTCCAGGGTGTGACGGACCGATATGCCGGCACGGTGGGGAAGGCGTAGCCATAGCGGACGACATAGGAACGTGATTCGAGCTGGCGGTGCGTGCTCCCGAAGACCACCGTTGCGGCGGTGACATCGGATCCGGCGTAGGCGACGCGGATGACCTGACTCGGGACCTCGATGCCCATCTCGTCGAACACGCGGAAGTCGGCCGCCGGGCTGAGGAGCGCGGGGGTCGCCAGGACAACTCTCGCCTCGACCGGCTCCCGCACACGCGCGACGCCGGCCGTCTCCGTAACCGTGATTATCCGTTCGAAGCGATATTCGCCCCCGGTCCCCTCCATCCACGGAGAGAGGACTCGGTGCACCTCAAGGTCTGCGCTAGCGTCTTGCGCGTAGGCCCACAAAGTCGCGTCAAGGATCTGCGCCGTCGAGGGGATCGACGATGTGTCGAATCGTACCAGAGAACGGGATGTCGTCCCGTTCGACGGGTCGGCGGACAGCCGCAACACGGTCTCCTTGCCGAAATTCCGGGTCGGGTATGCCGAAGTGATCGTGCTGTCCGCGAGGACGGTGAGGTTCGACTGGACCGCGGTCGGGCCCGGTTGAATCCCGGAAACCGTGGCGAACGGCGATGGGTCGGCCAGCGGAGGAGCCACCGCAGCGCCCGCCGCGGGCACGAGGAAGAAGGCGAGGAGTAAGAGGATGGCTGGCTTTGCGCGATCCATGGGATGGCTCCGAGTCCCGAGTCGGGTGGAAGAACCGCAATCCCGTTGCCGGAATGGGGTATAGGGATTGCGAGACCGTTATCGCGCCCGATAGGAAATCGCGCTGTGCGTCGCGGACGTCTCCGCACCTGGAGAAAACGGGCCTCTAGCTCTATCTGCAATAGTGTCAACTTCGGCAATCATCGATGAAAAAGGTGGGGACGAATTGAATACCCCCGTGAGGAACACCATCCTACGAGGCGAACATGTCCGACAGAACAGAACGGGCGAAGGTGTGGGTCCTGACCCACTCCGGGATGATCGTCGCGATCGCGTTCGTGGCCATTGCCGTGGCCGCGTTCGTGTTTGCGCCGGACCTGGGGTTGGCTGGCAGGAAGCCCAGACCGTAGCCCCCCAGTCCAACCCGGGCGAGGCACAGACAGGCGACCCTTGAGCTGCCGAGCGTAGCTCAGGAAGAGCCCTCTGCCTCCTCCCCGGCCCCGACCTGGCGCGGTGGAGCCGAAGCTCTCGCCATTCGAAACGGGATGTTGATCGCGTCAGGATTCGCGCGGGAGTCCATGCCTTCACTTTGTGGCCGACTGGCCGTCCGACGCGGCGTCCCTCAGCCGCTGGATCCGCCCGTCGATCCGCTCAATCCAGCCCTCAAAGTCCCATACAGGAGCCAGCGCTATTCGATCGCTCCCCGCGCTCACCGGGCTCCGCGATGTCGCCTCCACGGGCGGTCCATTCGCGCCTCTCGATTTTCGCGCACTGGGCCGGGCGGCCCCGAGCAGTCGACGGAATACCGACGCGACGGAAGCGCGGTGCAGGAACAGCTCAACCCCGACAGGCGTTCCGATCAGGCCGAGCAAGAGCAGATGGAGGGCGAGCCAGCTGTTCGCCGGCGCGCCCGTGTAGAGTTCCGTCGATCCCCACGCATCACAGCAGCCGTCCGGGCTCCGCATGAGCGTGAGGCGGAGGAGACCGAGCCACGGGATTTCCCCGCGGACGCGCGCAATGAGGTAACTGGGATCGAGGATCCACGGGTCCGTGCGTCTCAAGGCCTGGTAGAGGTTGCGGTCGCCGAAGGTCAGGAAGCCAGACTCGACGCTGTAGTTCGCAGCTAGCCGCGTGAGGTTCCATTCGACCGCGAGGTCCCCCCGCCAGCCGAGACCCTGCAGCGTGAACGATTGGAGGCCGTAGGGTCCCAGGGACGGACTCCCGTCGTACCGGGTCCCAGTCCAGGAACCCCCGGGAAGGGCCGCGAGTTCCGGGGCGTCGTAGCCTCCCGACGCGTTCCGGATCACGAAGGTCAAGGCGCGGTGCGTAAGGATCGCGGATTCATTCGGTTCCGGGTCCGCGAACGCGATCACGTCGCCGAAGTCCCCGAAGCTCCGGTAACCGGACACGCGGCCTTCGACGTACGTCACGACCTCCTCCGGAGACCCCACTCTCTGGATCAGGGCCAGGTCCCCCGTATCGAGGATTCCAATCTCGCTCGCGGTGTCGCTGTGCTGCAGGCTGTTGCTCTCGATTGCAAGGAGGGGCGGCCAGATTCCCGCATAGGCGAACAGGCTTCCGAAGAAGCCGATGACAATCAGCACGGCGACGAGGAGTCGGAAGACGAGTTTCTTCAACCGCCGGCCGATCTCCTCGGGGGTCGGCCTGTTCGATGCGCGTGCGGCATGCGGCACATCAGGTCGTTCGATATCCGCGTCGATAAAGGTTCGGTGGACCTTCTCAGGAGAGAGAATGGCCCGCTCCGAGTCCGAATCCCTTTTAAACCTCCTTCCCTTCCCGCTCCATATGGCTCGCTTCCCCGAGGCCGAGCGTCGGCGACTGCACAAGATGATCTGCATGCAGTGCTACGCCCGGAACGCGATGCGGGCCACGCGCTGCCGCAAGTGCGGGAGCAAGGAGCTCCGGCCGAAGGCGAAGGAGGCCAGGAAGGAGTAATCCGACTCCCGGTCCTCAGGTCCGCGTCTCTTAATAGTCCGGTTGCACATGACGCGTCCCCCAGGACGGGGGGAGGAAGACCATGGCGGACAGACCCGGCGCGATCGTGCATGTGGAGTTCCACTCGGCGGATCCCGAGCGGACGAAGGCGTTCTACTCGAAGGTGTTCGGCTGGAGGTTCCAGGAGATCCCGCAGATGAATTATGCGACCTTCCAGGCTCCGAGCGGTCCCGGAGGCGGGCTGCAGAAGCCTGGCGAGGGCGGCCCGATGATCCTGGACTACATCCTGTCGAAGGAGATCAACGACACCGTGAAGGCGATCGAGGCGAACGGCGGTGCGATCCTCATGCCCAAGTCCGAGATCCCGGGCTACGGCTGGTGGGCCCTCTTCCGCGATCCGACGGGCCTCACGATGGCCCTGTACCAGAGCAAGCCGCCGGAGCGCCGCGCCCCGGCTCCGAAGAAGCGAATTGTGAAGCGCGGCCGGAAAGGCCGACGGTAGGCCGACTTTCGGGCCGGGCTCAGCGGGCCGCAAGGGCCGCCGCGAGCAGTTTGCGTTCCGCGGCCCGCAGATGCTTCGAGACGGCCGCGCGGGAGATCCCCAGGCTCGACGCGATCGCGCGGAGGGAGGATCGAGCGGGGGACGCGTAGTAGCCGAGGCGGAACGCGAGCTCGAGGACGTCGCGCTGCCGTGCCGTCAAAGATGCGAGGGGCTCCCACCGGAACGGGCCGGCGGTCCGGACGGACCGGACGCGGTACCTCGCGCCGAGTTCGTCCAGGAACGCGCGCATCCGCGGGAGGACGCTCTCCGTCGTGAGGAGGACCACGCGCACCTCTCCGGGACGGGCTTCCGAGACCTCGAGAGGGACGACCCCGCCCCACTCCTCGCTCAGGCCACCGCGTAGGATCCCCGGGAGGGTCCACTCGATCCACGCGACGTACTCGCCGCGCTGCCCGTCCAGGGACAGGATCTCGAACCGCCGCACGCGGTACCGCCGCGCGATCGCGCGTGCCTCCCGGCGGACCATCGCCGCGTCCTTGAACGCCTCCCGACGCCGGACGCGCACGACGAGGGCCGCCAAGTCCGGCCGCACGCTGAACGATTGGAGGATTTCCACGGACGCGTTGTGCCGGAAGAACCGAGCGTTCAGGATCCCGACGTCGTTCAGGAGGGTCATCGGCATCGTGAGCTCAAGCCGCTTCATGGAAGGTTGACAGGTAAACCAGGAGGGGGATATATCCCTGCCCCCTCGCTCCCATCAGAGGAGGATTCGCGATGGAGACGAAGGAGGCCCCGGAGTCCGCGTCCGTGATCACGTGCGACATGAACGGAATCGTGCAGCAGTACGCCGCGGACGCGGCCGCGTTGTTCGGCTGGACGCCCGCCGAGGTAATCGGGAAGCTGTCCGTGGCCACGTTCCATCCGCCCGAGAACGTACCGACCCTCGTCCCGCGCCTCCTGAAGACGGCCGTGGAGGCGGGCAAGTTCGAGGAGGAGGTCACCCTCCGACGCAAGGACGGATCCACGTTCCGCGCGATCCTGACGGTCCGCCCGATGCTCCGGGAAGGCAAGCAGATCGGTTTCATGGGACTCACGCGCCCGCTCGAGTGAGCGGGTCCGCGATTCGATGGAGATGCGATCCGTGGGCGACCCGCCGTTCGAGGGGAAGACGTCTGTCATCACCTGCAACATGCAGGGGATCGTGCAAGAGTACGCGGCGGATGCCGCGGAGCTCTTCGGCTGGACGCAGGACGAAGTCATCGGCAAGATGTCCGTCGCGATGTTCCACGTGCCGAAGAACGTGCCGACCCTCGTGCCTCGCCTCCTGCGGGAGGCGATCGAGAAGGGGAAGTTTGAGGAGCAGGTCACGCTGATGCGGAAGGACGCCTCCACGTTCCAGGCGATCCTCACGGTCCGCCCGATGATCCGCGATGGGAAGCAGGTCGGGTTCATGGGCATGACGCAGCCCCTCGGTCCGCCGGGAGAGGTGCCCGTCGGGCACCTGTGGGTCCAGGCGTTCCGCGTCCCGTTCCTCGTCGCGTCCCTAATCCCGGCCGTCGTCGCGGCGCTCGCGGCTTGGCAGGCAAGAAAAGCGATCGATTTCGGATTGCTGGGCCTCGCCCTCGTCGCGCTCGCGTCGATTCACGTCGGGACGAACATGGCGAATGACGCGTGGGACTATCGCAGCGGGAACGACCTCGCCGTCCGCCACATGAATCCCTTCGCAGGCGGAAGCCGCGTGCTCCTCCGCGGCGTGCTGAATCCCACGACCCATCTCGCGGTCGCGATTGCATTCCTCGCCGCCGGCTCACTCATCGGCCTGTACCTCGTCTCGATCGTCGGCCTGCCGCTGCTGTGGATTGGTCTCGCGGGCGTAATCGTCGCGTACTTCTACGTCGCGCCGCCCCTGCGGCTCGCACACCATGGCCTCGGGGAGGTGGCCGTCGGCTACGCCTTTGGGCCCGCGACGGTCCTCGGAACGTATTTCGTCCTGACGCGTTCCTTCGACCTTCCTGCGGTCATCCTTTCCGCGACCTTCGGCCTCCTCGTCGCAGGGATTCTCTGGATCAACGAAGTGCCGGACATCCCCGCGGACTCGTCGGTGGGGAAGCGCACCCTCGTCGTCCGGCTCGGGGTCGAACGGTCCACAAAGGTGTTCGGCGGTATCATCGTGGCCGCCTATGCGCTCCTGGCCATCGGCGTCGTGGCCTTCCGGCTCACGCCATGGGCGCTCCTCGCGTTCCTCGCCCTGCCTCTCGCCGTGAAGCCGGTCATTGGCCTCCGGAAGGTCGGCGGAGACCCTCACGCCCTCATCCCTTCGAACGCGGGGATGATCCTCGCGACGATTGTCACGGGGATTCTGCTCATCATCGGCCTGACGGTCGAGGCGGTCGTCCTTTCGTTCGTGTGAGGGGACGCCGCAGCAGGCTTAATCGAACCGCGCGATACCCGCGCGATGCAGCGATTCGAAAACCGGGTCGTCCTCGTCACGGGCGGGTCGTCGGGAATCGGGTTGGCGACGGCGAAGGCGTTCCTCAACGAAGGCGCGAAGGTCGCGATCACGGGGCGGAGCGCGGCGCGACTCGCGAAAGCAGCGAAGGGACTGGCCCGCAGCGGGTGGGTCCTCACGGTCCGCGGCGACGTCTCGAAGGCCGCGGACGCACGCCGGTTCGTCCGGGAGACGGAGCGGGTCCTTGGGCCGATCGACGTCCTCGTGAACAACGCGGGGATCTACCTCCAGAAGTTCACGCACGACGTCACGGAGAGGGAGTACGATCGGGTGATGGACATTAACCTGAAAGGCGCGTTCCTCTGCACGAAGTACGCGCTGCCGGGGATGATCCGACGCAAGCGCGGAAACATCGTGAACGTGGCTTCGGATTCCGGCCTTGTGGCGACCCCGCAGGCATCGATCTATTGCGCGTCCAAGGGTGGAATGATTCTCCTCACACGTGTCCTCGCCGTCGACCATGCGGAGGACGGCATCCGCGTGAACGCGATCTGCCCGGGCGAGGTGGAGACCCCGATGCTGGAGCGGGACGCGAAGGCCGCCCGTCTTCCCTACAAGGAATACCTCCGGAAGCTCGTCGCGCCATATCCCATGAAGCGCGCAGGGAAACCGGAGGAGATCGCGAGAGGCATCTTGTTCCTCGCCAGCGAAGACTCGACGTTCATGACGGGTGCATGTCTATCGATGGACGGCGGATGGACCGCCCTCTGACGGTCCAAAGGAAGATTGCTTTGGAGATACATGACCGTCCAGCTGACGATTGATCCTCTGCTCAGGGACCGGTTCCCCGGTCTCGACGCGCATCTCTTCGGGGCCCGAGACTTGGACATCAGAGAACGCGACGAACGTCTCGACTCCTTCGCTACGCTCCTCGTCCGTGAGTTTCGCGAACACCTGGACCTGGCGACGCTGAAGGACGATCCTATCCTTCGAGCGTATCGAGACTTCTATTGGCGGGTGGGGATCGACCCGACGAAGATCCGCCCTGCTTCGGAGGCCCTACTCCGCCGCGTCCTCCAGGGGAAGGATCTTCCGCGGATCAACACCCTCGTGGACGCGTACAACCTCGCGTCCATGAAGACGCGCACTTCGATCGCAGCGTTCGACTCGGATGGGATCCAGGGCGATCTCCGGATGCGACTTGCTCGGGAAGGCGAGGAGTTCTTGGGGATCGGCATGACCGCGCCGGTGGTCCTGCGCGGCATCGAGGTCGTCGTGCAGGATGCGGATGCCGTGGTCGCAATCTATCCGTATCGCGATGCGGACATCACGAAGGTCACGACGGCCGTTCGGGAAGTGCTCTTCATGACGTGCGGCGTGCCGGGGATTTCGCGGGAGTCGCTCATCAAGGCGGCGGAGACGACGAGCGAATTCGTGGAGCGCTTCTGCCGCTAGACCACGAGAAGGGGAAAGGGACCCACCGCGGGAGGTGGGCCGAGTCTGGCTTAAGGCTTCCCTCCGTTCCCGTTGCCGTTTCCGCCGCCATGGCCGCCGCTCATCAGCGCCGCCACCGCGTCGTCCGCCTGGGCGAGGCCCCAGCCCGTCTGGGTGCCCGCGTCCGGGTCGATGGACTTGCTGTCGTCCCACGCATTGTCATGGGGGAACGGGAAGCCCGCCTCCCAGGATCCGGCGGGGATGGGCATCGCGGTCTTCTCCAGGATCTCTTCCGCCATCGCCTGGGTCAGGTCGCCCTTCACGCTGAGCATGAGGGCGACGATTCCCGTAACCGTCGGCGCGGAGAAGCTCGTCCCGCTGATGTAGGAGTAGGGGCTCGGTACCCCGTCGGGCGGCGGCGGGTCCGGTGTCGGCGTGGCCTTCCCGTCGAGCAAGTAGGGGAGGAACATGAACCGACCCGTCGCGACGACGTCCAGATCTTGGCCGAGGTCCCTGTGCTCGATGGCAGACCACCAGACCATGAACCATTCGTCGATCGCTGCATCGCCCTCGGGCACGTCGTTCATCCACCACTGGTTGTTCAGCTCGTCCTCGTCCCCGAAGAACTGGCGGCGCCAGCCGCCGACGCCAACACTGATCACGACGGGGTACGCGCCCGGCCATCCCATGGGGTTCGGCCCGTCGTTGCCCGCGCTCGCGACGACGAGGACGCCCTGGGACGTCACGTACTCGTACACGGCCTCTTCCTCCTCCGATGAGAACGGCCCGCCGAGGCTCAAGTTCACGACGATGGGCATGCCCTCGAGCTCGCCGTTCGCTTCCGTCCCGCGCCTGAGCCCGACGACGTAGTCAAGGCCGCTGAAGATCGAGCTATCCCAGCAGTACACGCCGTTGTCGCAGACCTTCACGGGGATGATCGTGGCCATCGGGGCCACGCCGGGAACGAGGTACTCGCCCCGCGTCCCTGTGGCCGGCGTCGGGAAGTACTGACCCGTCTCCGACTTGTCATGAAGCTTGTACCCGATGATGGTCGCCGCCACGGCCATCCCATGCCCGTTCCGGTCGTTCTCGAGCTGGTCGGGCGTCGGGTTGCCGTTTGCGCCCGTGAAGCTACGGCCGAGGTCGATACGCACCCGTGCCCCGTCAAGGAAATCTCGCCACTGGGGGACGAGCCCGCCGTCGAGGACGGCGACGTACACCCCAGACCCCGTCGCGGTCGTCTTCTCCCGGTCGATGAAGTCGAGGTTCCATGTGTTCGCGATTGCCGTCGTGGAGGCCGCGCCCACCGCGGCTTCCGTCATCGCCGTCGTCATGCGCCGCGTATCCTCTCGGACGCCCTTCACGAAGTCCAGACGCTCCACGATCGCGAAGCGGCCGCGAGGCAGGTTCCCGGAGACCGCCGGGAGATTCTCGTACACCATTCCCACGTTGAGCCCTGCGCCGCGGAGCGCGGCGACCTGATCCGGCGCAGCGGGCGCGGACAGGTAGACAAGTACGGGCCCCCCGGTATCGTGCGACGCTGTGATCGCCGGCGCGGCGATCGACAGAACCGTCGCGACGAGTACGAGGCCGACAAGTGCCCTCGTCCTGGTCATCATCGTTCTCCTCCCCTCTCCAGTCCCGTAAGGGACCGTGACGGAATGGGGCGAGGTCTCATATCGTTATGCACGGGCCGAATCCGTTCTCATCGACGAGAATGTGCATCGGGGCCAAGCTCCATATCGGACGGCCGCGTCGTCGGATGCATGAGGCAGAGCCGGCGGGTCGTGTTCACGATCCGTGGAATCGCGTGCGCGAGCTGCGCGATCGATGTCGGCCGGGCCGTCCGGAGGATCCCGGGCGTTGTGGACGTGAACATCAACTACATCGTCGACCGGGGATACGTGGAGTTCGATCCCGACGTGACGTCCTGGGATCAGGTTGCCGCGGCCCTCGTCGGCCGCGGCTACATGGTCGTCCCCGTTCGCTGACCGGGAACCCTTATCCAGCGGGCCATCCTTGCGATGTCGCGTGTTCTTCGAGCAGCGCCTGATCGGGTCGATGGCGAACTTCGGATACGTCATCGGGGATCCCGCGACGCACGTCGCAGCGGTGGTCGACCCCAGTTTCGACGCGCGCATCCTGCAGAAAGTGGCCCGGGAGAACGGCTACACGATCGACGTGATCTTCAACACACACCACCACCCAGATCATGTATTCGATAACGAGCGCCTCGCCAACGAGACGGGTGCGAAGGTGGCTGCACATCGGCTCAGCGACGTTCGGAAGGACATCGTGCTGGAGGACGAGCAGATCGTCCACGTCGGCGCGCTGAAGGTGAAGGTGATTCACACTCCCGGGCATTCCCCGGATTCCTGCTGCTTCGTCGTCAGGGGACGCGTGTTCACGGGCGACTGCCTTTTCGTCGGCGATTGCGGGCGCGTGGACCTGCCGGGGTCCAGCGTCGAGCAGATGTATGATTCCCTGTTCAGGCGCGTCCGGACGCTCGACGACAACCTGGTCGTCTGCCCGGGCCACCACTATGGCCCGACGGCTCTCTCGACGATCGGCGAAGAGAATCGGACGAATTACACGCTGCGAACGCGGACGCTCGACGAGTTCGTCCGGTTCATGGGGACGCCCTAGCCCGTCGGGATATCCTCGGCGATGGGTTCCGGGGCGGGTGTCTTCTTCCGTGCGGCCTTCTTCACCCCGCGTTTCGCAGGCGCGCGCTTCCCCTTTCTATTCTTCGTGGGGCACTTCATGTTCAAGCACAGCACCCACGGTGCGCGCCCTTTCATGATGACTTTGATCACCGGATGCCCGCACGCCTTGCACCGCTCATCCGTGGGGACGATGAGGCCTCGCTGCGGGAGCGGGTACGAGTTGTCGCAGTCCGGGTAGCTCGAGCATCCGACGAAGCGCTTGCCATACGTGCCGTGGCGGATGCGTAGCTCCCCGGTCCCACACTTCTCGCATCGGCCGATGAAGTTCTTCTCGCGCACGGTCGGGCAGTCGGAGGCGACGCAATACGTGGTCGTCCGACCGCGGTCCGTGTGCTTGATCATCGGGGAGGCGCACTCGGGACAGTTCTCCTCGGCACCCTGGACGATGCCCATCTGCGGTAGCGGATGCGTGTTCTTGCACGCCGGGTAGCGGTCACATCCCAGAAAGCGCGAGCCCCGTCGAGAGCGGATCACGGTCAGGTTCCCCTCCTTGCAGACGTTGCATTTTCCGATGTAATTCTGCTCACGCAGGGCCGCCTCGATTTCCTGGCCGATCGCGTCGCGGTTCGCTTCGAGGGTCTCGAGGACCTCGCTGAGCATCTGCTGGGATTCTCGCACGACGTCCTCCCGGGCCCGCACGCCCGTCGCGATCCCCTCCATGTCCGCCTCGAGGTGAGCCGTCATCTCTGGCTGGGTGATTCGTTGCGCATGATCCTCGAGAGCCTGGATCACCGCGCGGCCACTCGTCGTGGGTCGGAGGTACTTGCCCTCGACGAACTTCCGATCGTGGAGCTTCTTGATGATCTCGTGTCTCGTCGATTTCGTCCCGAGGCCGAGCCGATCCATCTCTTGGATCAATGCGCCTTCGCTGTATCGCGGCGGCGGTTTCGTGCGATCCTCCTTCATGAGGATGGGTCCGACCCGCTCGAGCGTTGCATCGAGCATGAGGGCCGGAAGGATCGCTTCGCGGACCTGCCAGTAGGGATAGTACTTCCGCCAGCCGAGGTCCCGGACGCGGTACCCTTGGGCCGCGAAGATCTCTCCGGCGAGGTCGATTTTCCCCTCCGCGGTCTCGACGAGGGCGTTGGGCGCGACGGTTGCCATGAAGCGACGCACGACGAGTTCGTAGATCCGCCAATGGTCTTCCCGCTTCACCTTGTCGCGCGTGACTCCCGCGACCGGGTAGATTGGCGGGTGGTCCGTGGCCTCCGTCCTGCCGCGGCTCGGGACGATCCGCTCCTGGCCTAGGAGTTCCCGCGCGTCCTTTCGGAACGGTGAATCCGTGAGCTTTTCGAGCACGGATCGTAGGTTCACCGTCGACGGATAGACCGTGTTGTCCGTCCGCGGGTATGAGATGTAGCCGGATTGGTACAGATCCTCGGCGATCTTCATCGCCTGTGCGGCACCGAAGCCTATCCGGTTCGCCTCCGCGACGAACATTGTCGTGTTGAAGGGCGGCGGCGGGCGCTCCTCTCGCTCGTTCTTCACATATTCGCGTACAATTCCCGTCTCCGTCGCATCCGCGCGGCCTCGGGCTTCCTCCGCCTCGCGCTTGGCCCAGAACGGACCGTGGGCGTGTTCCGTCTCGAAGTCGACGGGGTTACCGTCACCCTCTTTCCGGAACGTCGCGTGGAGGGTCCAATAGTCCTGCGGCGCGAAGTTCTCGATCTCACGTTCGCGATCGACGATGAGCGCGAGCGAGGGACTCTGGACCCGGCCCACGGACAGGAAATCGCGACCGAGCTGGTTCGAAGCGATTGACAGGAAGCGTGTGAGGACCGCACCCCAGGCGAGGTCTATCGATTGCCTGGACTCGGCGGACCATGCAAGCGGGAAGTCCACGTCCACGAGGGACTCGAACGCCCTCTCGATGTCCCATTTCGTCAGGGCGGAGAAACGCGCCCTCCGCACGCGAACATCCGGCCGGACGTTCTTCACGATATCGAGCGCCTCAACGCCAATCAGTTCTCCCTCGCGATCGAAGTCCGTAGCGATGACGACCTCTTCCGCCTCCGCCGCGAGGGACTTTAGCGCATTCCCAATCTTGTCGGCCGTCACGATTTTCTGAGGCTCTGCCCAGATGAGCTCCTTCAGATCCACGCGGGTCCAGTCGTTTAGCGACTCCGGATAATCGAGGTTGATGATGTGCCCACGGAGGCCCACGACCCGGACGCGGTCGTCCCCTTTGGCGAATTCAAAGACGGGGGTTCCCTCAACGTACGTACGCTTGGACTTCCCATCGCTGAGGATCGTCGCGATGCGCACCGCTGCGTTGAACTTCTCCGTCACGATGAGTCGGCGCACGGGAGGTCTCGCACACAGGGGGCTCTATTTAACGATTTGGCGGTGGGTCGCTGTTTCCATGAAGAAGTCACGCGCGCGTTTCTTCTCGCGCACGCACGGACCTCACGAGGTGCGCCCTCGTTTCTCGATCAGATACTCATCGATCGCGAACGCCGCGCGTTTCCCGGCCGCCATTGCGTGCACGACGCTCGCACCGCCGCCCGCATAGACCCCCGGGCGGGACGTGGCCCCGCTCTTCGGATCCGCCTCCAAGGTCCCGTCCTTTCCAAGACGCAGTCCGAGGTCTGTGGGGATGCCCTCGAGGTCCGCCTCCTGGCTTACGGCGACGATGGCGGCGTCGCATCGTAGCGTGATCGGTGGCGCGTCGGAAGGGACTGGCCTCCGACGGCCGGACTCGTCCGGCGGTCCGAGCACCATCTGCTGCAGATCGATCCCCTCGAGCCGCCGAGTACCGAGGAACCGCTTCGGGGCCACGAGGAACTCGAACCGCACACCTTCGTCTATGGCTTCCTTGATCTCCTGATCGTCCGCCGGCATCTCCTCGCGGGTCCGGCGGTACACGATCGTGACCTCCTCCGATCCGAGGCGCAAGGCGGATCGCGCACTGTCCATCGCGACGTCGCCGCCACCGATGACGATGACCCGCGGGCGGATCGAGGAGCGGAGCCCGGCCTTGGTTTCCTTGAGAAACGTCAGGGCTGGGAGCACGCCGTCGAGATTCTCTCCAGGGACTCCGAGCCGTTTCGTCTTGTGGGTCCCGAGGGCGATGAAGACCGCGTCGTAGTCCGTCAGCAAGCGGTCGATGTCCACGTCGCGCGGGAACCGGACGAGGAAGCGGAACTCGATGGGCAGGTGCGTGAATCGCTCCATGTCCCGCAGGAACACTTCGTCCGGCAGACGATAGCCCGGGATCGTGCCGGCCATCAGACCGCCGAGGCGGTCCGTCGCCTCGAACACGGTGACCGCATGGCCGCGCTGCACGAGGACCCAGGCCGCCATCAGGCCTGCGGGACCGCCGCCGATCACCGCGACCCGCTGACCCGTCGTCGGTCCTAGGACTTCATAAGGATCCTCCGCCGACCCATGATCCAGGGCGGCCCGCTTGAGGTGGCGAATCGCGATCGGTTCGCCTCGCTTCCCCACGGGACACGGGACCTCGCAGTAATGGTAGCACACGCGTCCGAGGCAGGCAGCGAGCGGGTTGTCCCGCAGGATGAGGTCCCTCGCACCGTCGAAGTCGCCCGCGGCGAGGAGCTTGATGTACGACCTCGCGTCCTGGGAGATCGGGCACGCCTCCATGCACCACGGTTTCCCGCATTGGATGCAGCGCTGCGCCTCCGCGACCGCCTCCTCGCGGGTGTAGGGATGCAGCGCTTCAATGAACGCTCCGCGGCGCTCCTGGGGGTCCTCTTCGTGGATTGTGACCCGTTGAGGGTTTAGCCTCTTCCTTGGCGGCGAATCAGACATAGTAATCCTCCGGGCCTTCGTCCCTGCGCCAAAGAACGCTGCGAAAGGACTGTAATGACCGCGCAGACGACTCGCTACACCTTGGACGAGGGCCGCGGACGGGCCTCCTCGAACGCACGGCGCAGGTCCTCCGCGGCTTTCTGCGGATCCGGCGCGTCCATGATTGCGGAGACGACCGCGACGCCGGCGATGCGATGGCGCGCCAGGATTCGTGCGCGCTCCTCGTTGATGCCGCCGATCGCGAACACCGGGAGTCGCGTTCGAAGGACGACCCCGTCGAGGACATGGAGGGGCATCTCCGGTTCCTCCGGTTTCGTGGGGCTGGGGTAGAACGGTCCGACCGCGAGGTAGTCGGCGCCTTCGCGCTCCGCCCGAGCCTCCTCGCCTGATTTTCCATAAACCGTGACGCCGACGATCGCCTCGGGACCGAGGAGCGCGCGCGCGATCCGCGGCGATGGATCGCCTCGGCCCACGTGGACTCCGTCCGCACCGAGCCGGCGAGCCAGGTCCGGGTCGTCGTTCACCAGGAATGGGACGTCATGTGAGCGGCACAAGGCCGCGATCCCTCGCGCCGCCTCCCTCCGTTCCGCCTCCGAGTACGTTCCCTTGTCGCGGAGCTGCACGATGGACAAGCCACCCTTGAGGGCGGCGGCGACCACGGACAGGAGAGATTCCACGGGCCGCTTCGGCGACGTCACGAGGTACACCCCGCCGAGGGCCCGTGAACGCGGGTTAGCAAGGGTCAGGTAATCTCTCCGGCCAGGGCGCGGCTGAAGGCCACCCAGAAGGGATCGCGGTCTGCCGGCCCGAACGCCCTTCCGCGATCGCGGCAGGGACCGCGCTTCCTCGTGAACACCCCGATGTCCACCCCAAGGATTCGTTTCCTCTTGAGTCTGGCGATGACGTCCTCCGAAGTATCCGGGTCGACCGCGATGAGGAGGGTCCCTTCGCTGATCGCGTCCAGCGGGTCCATGCCGAAGACTTGGGAGACGTCCACAACCGCCGGGTCCACGGGGACCTTCGAGAGGTCCACATCCACGCCGACCCCGGACGCCTGCGCCATCTCCCACACCGCATTGCGCACGCCGCCCTCCGTCGCGTCGTGCATCGCCCAGACGCCGCCGTCACGGAGTCCGGCGCCCGCGGCCGCGAGGGCATCGTCGACCGTGCTCATCGATTCAAAGAGGGCGCGCGCCCGGTTCGTGGTGTCGACCCCGAGTTTCCGTTCGACGAGTTCCACGAAGGTGTTCGAGAGGATCGCGGTCGCCTCGAGGGCCGCCGTCTTCGTGACGATGAGGCGGTTCCCCAGCCGGGCCATGTCCGCCGTGACCCATCCGTCCTTCGGCGCGATCGCGAGGAACGTCGCCCCGCCGACCATCGGGTACGCGCACCCCTCATACCGACCCGTGTGGCCCGTGACGATCGCCGCACCGTACTTCTTGCACTCGCGGTCGATCACCCGTAACATCGTCTCGATCTGGTCGTCCTCGATATCCATGGGTAGGTTCCAATCGAGCGTGACGTATTGCGGTGCGACGCCGGACGTCGTCAAGTCGCTCGCGAGGATGTGAAACGCGAACCACGCGGCCCGCTCCCAGCCGTACGGAGGCACGATGTAGATTGGGTCCGTCGTGGAGATCATCGCCCGTCCGTCGGCAAGCCGGACCACGCCGACGTCCACGCCGTTCGCGGGCCCGACGAGGACGTCCTTGCGTCGGCGCCCGAGGTGGCGCGCGATCACGGTCTCGAAGAACGATCGGCTCACTTTGCCCATCGGATGCTTGGGCGCGGGTCGTTCGGTCACTTCCGGAGGACTCCTCTGGGTCCCCGGGCTGAAAACATCCACGTGTTCCCTACGCCGGCATTGCCCGGATCAGGTTCCATGGGTCTATCCCACATGCGGGATACTCTCAGCCCCTCTGGGCTCCCCATCCCTCGGAGGGCCGTCCGATATTTGAACGTTCCTCGCCCCCGCGGGACCGCGGGATTCCATCTGAAAGGTTTGGCCGCGCTCCGCGGTCCTGCGCACCATGACGACTCCGGGGATGCGGACGGGCGGTCAATGTCCGAAGTGCGATAGGACATAGATTCGCATCGAACGGTTCATCCCAGCTTCGGGATGGAGGGGCATGATCGACGTCGGCTCCACACCCCGCGTTCCACCCGCTGAGGCTCCTGGCCTATGTGTGCGGTTCGTGCGGCTTCGTTGAGCTGTATTACGCTCCGCAGGAGACGCGAACGCCGTTCGACTTCCCGTGAGGCTCATGTGGCGGCGAGGAGCTTCGCGATGTCCGCAGGATAGTCGGCAACGGGGACGCCAGCCTCGGCAAAGGCCCGCACCTTCGATTCTGCCGTCCCCTTGCCGGCCTGGATGATCGCGCCCGCATGTCCCATCCGCTTGCCGGGCGGCGCGGTCCGTCCGGCCACGTAGGCCACGACGGGTTTCGTGACGTGCCTCTTGATGAACTCCGCGGCCTCCTCTTCCGCCGTCCCGCCGATTTCGCCAACGACGACGATTCGCTTCGTCTTGCGGTCCTTCTGGAACATCGCGAGGGCCTCGACCGTGTTCGTGCCGATGACCGGGTCCCCGCCGATGCCGATGCACGTCGATTGCCCGAAGCCGGCTTGGGTCATCGCGTTCACGATCTCGTAGGTCAGGGTCCCGCTTCGCGAGATTACGCCGACGTCGCCCGGCGCGAAGATGTGGTTCGGCATGATTCCCATCTTCGACTGGCCCGGCGTGATGATTCCCGGGCAATTCGGGCCGATGATCGCGCAGCCCTTGCTCCTTGCGTACGGAACGAGGTCGAGGCAGTCGTGGAAGGGGATCCGCTCCGTGATCACGACGACGAGTTTCAGGCCCGCCTCGATCGCCTCGATGGCGGCATCCTTCGCGAAGGGTGCGGGGACGAAGATGATTGACGCGTTCGCTTTCCGGCGGAGGACCGCCTCCCGCACCCCGTCGAACACGGGGACGCCTTCGACCTTCGTCCCGCCTTTTCCCGGCGTCACCCCGGCGACAACCTTCGTCCCGAAGTCGAGCATCGCCCGCGTGTGGAAGGTGCCTTGGTGGCCCGTGATTCCCTGGACGAGGACGCGCGCTTTCTTGGTCAACAGGACTGCCACGTCAGGTCCCTCCAGCCCGGACCTTCACCGCGAGCTCCGCGGCTTCCTCGATCGTCTCGGCCGGATGCGTCCCGATGTCCCGCAGGATTTGCTTCGCGGCGTCCTCGTTCACACCTTTGATGCGCGCGACGACGGGCACCTTCTCGCCCATCTCCTGGAGGGCCTGCTTCACACCCAACGCAACCGTGTCCGCCTTCGTGATACCACCGAAGATGTTCAGCAGGATGACGGACGGGCGCGCCTTGAGGAGGATCTCGAAGGCCTGCTTCACTTTTTCCGGATCATCCGTGCCGCCGAGGTCCAGGAAGGCGCCGCCCTTCCCCCCCTTGAGGTTCAGCACGTCGAGCGTCGCCATCGTGAGTCCTGCGCCGTTCGCGATGACACCGATGTCCCCGTCGAGCTGGATGAACGTGATCCCCTTGTCGTGTGCCTCCTCCTCCAGACGCGTGCGGTCCTGGTCCAGGGCCGCGTAGTCCGGGTGGCGGTACTCCGCGTTGTCGTCCACGATGAGCTTCGCGTCCCCCGCGACGACTCGACCGTCTCTCGTCACGACGAGCGGGTTGATCTCCACGAGTTCGGCGTCCTCCTTGCGGAAGAGATCGTAGGCCCGTCGGACGATCGCGGCGACCTGTTCCCCGATTTCCTTCGGGAGGCCGAGCTTCCGAAGGATCGCCCGTAAGACGTACGGCTGGAGCCCAATCATCGCGGGGACGTGCTCCATGTACATCTCGTCCCGCGGAACGGACTCGATCTCCAAGCCGCCGAGTGCACTCGCCATGAGGAGCGCCTCCCTCGCGGACCGGTCGATCGCAAGGCTCAGGTACAGCTCCTTCTCGATGTCTAGGCGTTCCTCGAGGTAGACCTGCCTCACCCGGTAGCCGTGGATCTCCATCCCGAGGATCTCGCCCCCGACAACTCGGGCCTCGTCGAGGCTCGACGCGGGCCGGATCCCACCCGCCTTCCCGCGACCCCCGACCAGGACCTGGGCCTTCACCATGCAGGGGAGTGGTGGATCGGCGATGTTGTCCGGACGCGATGCGACGACCCCGCGCGGGACCGGGATGTCGTAGCGGGCGAAGATCTCCTTCGCCTTGTATTCAAGGAACTTCATGGTGGGTCGGTCGACGGATGGGCCTCGGGCGATTAAGGTTTCCCTTCCGCGCGATGTGCCGGGCGCTCACACATAGATCGGCGTGCCCGTGCTCGTGACCAAGTCCCGGAAGGCCTTCATCAGCTTCTTCGTGATCTTGCCGGGTCTCCCGTCCCCGATCGGCCGTCCATCGACCTCGACAACCGGCCCGATCTCCGCTGCCGTGCCCGTGATGAACGCTTCGTCCGCCGCCCAGACATCGTAGAGGGTGAAGGGGCGCTCCTTCGCCGTGACGCCGATCTGCGCCGCAATCTCCATCACCGTTTCCCGCGTCACGCCAGGAAGGTTCGTGGACGTCCACGGGGTCAGGATCGTCGAGTCGCGCGCAATGAAGAAGTTGTCCGCGCTCGCCTCGGCCACATAGCCTTGGATGTCGAGCATCAGGGCCTCGTCGGCTCCGTACTGGTTCGCCTCGACGCGGGCCATGATGTTGTTGAGGTAGTTCAGGGACTTGATCGACGGACTCAGGCTCTGCGGCGGGACGCGACGGTACGACGACGTGACGACGCGAAGCCCTCGTTCATAGACATCGCCGCGATAGAGGGAGATCGTCGGCTGCGCGATCACGACGACCGTCGGCCCGGACTTGCACTTCCGCGGATCGATCCCCAGGTCCCCGGGTCCTCGGGTGATGATTGGGCGGATGTATCCGTCCTGGATCTTGTTTCGCCGGCACGTCTCCAGGATGATTTCCGTCAGGTCCTCCCGCCGGTGAGGGATCTTGAGGTCGATCGCTTTCGCGGATGCGTAGAGACGGTCCAGGTGGCGTTCGAGCTTGAAGACCCGACCGTTGTAGGCGCGGATTCCCTCGAAGATCCCGTCTCCGTACAGGAGGCCATGGTCGAAGACGTTGACCTTCGCCTCGGATTGCGGGTAAAACTTGCCGTTCACGTAGACGTTTAACTCCATCCGGGGCCCCCGACCGGCCGACGTATTCCCGCGGTCGGTAAAAGACTTTGTTCCCGCGTTCCCCGAGGACGATACGCAGCGCGAATCAGCGCAACTTCTCCCCCGTGAGCCGCTCGAAGAGGCCCACGTACAGGTCGCTCACCCGCATCGTAACATCGGGCGGGAGGGGCGGGATGTCCGGCTCCGGTTTTCCCGCGGTTCGGGCGTCCATGAGGGCTTTGTGGTAGCCGGTCCCGCGGTAGTACTGTCGAACGTACTCCTTGCTGAGCTCCACGTGCTCGCCCCTTTCGTACGCTTCCGCGTCCCAGAAGCGGTCCTCGTCTGCGGTCCCGAACGTGTCCACGAGCATGAGGTGGCGATCCTTGTCCATCCCGAACTCCTTCTTGCCGTCCACGTGGATGAGTCCGCGCTTTCTGACGTCCGCGTTCAGGCGGGCATCAATCCTCAGGACCGCTTCGACGAGCCCGTCGTACTCCTGGCCGCTCAGCTTCGAGATCGCGAGCGCCTCCCGTGTCGTGAGCTCCCGGTCCACCTTCTCGAGCTTCGTCGTGACCTCGACGAACGGCTGTGGCAACGGTTCCCCGTACGCGGGCACATGCCCCCGCGGGAACCCGGCGTCCTGGGGGCGGATCCGCCCGGCCTTGAGCCGGTCGTGGAACGACCCGGCGACGTAGTACCGGGCGATCACCTCGAGCGGGATGAGGAAGTTCCGTGTGCTCGGCGTGATCTTGTCGTACTCCGGAATCACCTCGACCCGCCGTACGCGCATCCGGGTCCCGTCCGTGAGCCCCTGGAAGTGCGTGCGGATGCCGAGATCCTCGACGACCTTGAACCAATGCGCCGCGGTGCGGCAAAGAGTCTCACCTTTATGGGGCACGAGGGTCGGAATCACCTTGTCGAAGACGCTGATCTGATCCGTGAAGAAGAACTCGAGTTCCTCCTCGGAGATCTCGTAGACCTCCTTGACCTTCCCTTTTCGGAGGAACCGCATCCTCCCACCCGACTGACAGAAGCGAGTCGCCGCACTTAGGGATTTTGGTATCCTTGATACTCGATCCGGTCCGCTACTTCACGGGCCAGTTCCGGGTCGAAGTGCTTCCGGAGGAGATGGAGGCCCAGGTCGATGGACGCCGATACGCCAGCAGCGGTCGTCACGAGTCCGTCCTCGACGACCCGCTCCTCGACCACTTCCGCGACGTCCCGCAGGTCGTCGAGGGCACCTTGGTGGGTCGTCACGCGACGTCCCGCGAGCAGACCCGCCTCCTTGAGGACCAGCGCACCCGTGCACACGCTCGCAATGGGCTTCTCCGTCCCGAAGTCCAGAAGGGCCTGCAACAGCGCCGCGTCTTTCAGGATCTCCGTCCGGCCGGGGCCTCCTGGAACGATCACCATGTCGCAGTCCGAGAAGTCCCGACGCACGTCATGGGCCAGGAATTTCATGCCGAGCGCGCCCGTGATCTCTTCCTTGAGCGCGCGGAAACGGACGACAAGGTCGAGGGTCGGATGGAGCTGTTTCGCCTTCGCGAGGACCTCGTACACGCCGACCGCGTCGAGTTCCT
>Ga0209108_10000031_pt1 | contig 53985 bp, 45 predicted proteins | sample Rifsed10ft1_FD_184003 | JGI IMG/M metagenome (GOLD analysis project Ga0209108, IMG submission 184003) | Soil microbial communities from Rifle, Colorado, USA - sediment 10ft 1 (version 2) | ecosystem: Environmental > Terrestrial > Deep subsurface > Rock core/Sediment | place: Rifle, Colorado...
CTTCGCTTTTGATGCCGGACCGAACGAGGTGTACGTCGCCGATGGCTCGCGAAATCGCCGTGTCGCCGTGGTCGACATGAACACGGGCGCGATCAGGCGCTTCTTCGGCGCCTACGGCGCCTCACCGGATGACGCCGCGTCCCCGGCGTACGCCCCGAACGACCCGCCCTCGAAGCAGTTCGCCGGCGTGCGATGTGTCGAGCGATCCACCGACGGCATGCTCTATGTCTGTGACTCGAAGAACAACCGCATTCAGGTGTTCCAGAAGGACGGCAAGTTCGCGCGCGAGGCCCGTATCGTGCCGAACACCCTGGCCAATGGCGCGGTCTGGGACATCGCGTTCTCGCGCGATCCGCAGCAGCGCTACCTCTACGTGGCCGATGGCTCGAACATGAAGGTGCACGTGCTGGAGCGGTCCTCGCTCAACCTTCTGACGAGTTTCGGCGAGGGCGGCCGGTATCCAGGACAGTTCCTGGCGGTGTCGGGCGTCGCGACGGATTCGAAGGGAAACCTCTACACCATCGAAGCCGATCAGGGAAAGCGCTTGCAGCGATTCGCGTTCAAGGGCGTCGGAGCGGTGAGCCGGAACCAGGGTGTGCTGTGGCCCAAATGAGATTGGAGATGGGAGATGGGAGATCTGAGATCACCTGCACGATCTGATCACTTCTGATTCTGCCTGGAAGTCAAATGACGAAAAGAAAACTCCTTGTCGTATCCGGTTGGGCCATCGTCGTCTCGGCGCTGGCACTGGGTCAGCGGGCGCTGGAGTCGCAGCAGCCGACGGTCGAAGCGCCCATGTTCGAGGTCGACCCGTTCTGGCCGAAGCCGCTGCCTAACAAGTGGGTGCTGGGGAACGCGATCGGTGTCGGTGTGGACGCCCAGGATCACGTGTTTATCGTGCACCGCCAGGACACGATGAACGAGGCCGAGAACGGCGCGGGCACCTCGCCGCCGACCAGCGAATGCTGCAAGGGCGCACCGCCGGTCCTCGAGTTCGATCCCCAGGGGAATCTGGTGAATTCGTGGGGCGGGCCGGGGGAAGGCTTTGTCTGGCCGGGGTCGAACCACGGCATCTCGATCGATAGCAAGAACAACGTCTGGATCGGCGGCAACGGCACCAACGACTCGCACATCCTGAAGTTCACGCACGACGGCAAGCTGCTGATGCAGATCGGCGTGCCGAATTCCGTCCCGGTGCAGAATCCGAAGCCCGGCTACACCGCGGGCAACAGCCGGTCGACCGAACACTTCGGGCGCGTCGCCAAAGTGTCGCTCGACAACGCCGCGAACGAGGCCTACGTCTCCGACGGGTACCTCCACAAGCGGGTGGCCGTGATCGACATGGACAACGGCAAGGTCAAGCGCTTCTGGGGCGCGTACGGCAACGTGCCGTCCGACTCGAACTATGGACCCTACAGCCCGGATTCCGCGCTCATCCCCCAGTTCCGCACGCCGTTGCACTGCGCCGAGCCGACGAGTGATGGGCTGGTGTACGTGTGCGACCGGCCTAACGACCGGATCCAGGTCTTCCAGAAGGACGGGAAGTTCGTGAAGGAAGTGCGGATCGCGCCGAAGACGCTAGGCGATGGCTCGGTGTGGGACATCGCGTTCTCGAAGGATCCGGCGCAGAAGTACCTGTTCCTGGCCGATGGGAAGAACGAGCGCATTTATGTAATCGAGCGCCAGACCCTCGAGATCCTGACCCAGTTCGGCGACGGCGGCCGGCAGCCGGGGCAGTGGTTCGCGGTGCATAGCATCGCGACTGACTCGCGCGGCAACATCTATACGACGGAGACTTACGAGGGAAAGCGGTTACAGAAGTTCGTATACAAGGGAATGGGCCGGGTGCCGAAAGTGCAGGGCGTGGTCTGGCCAAGACGATAAAGCCAGATACCTCAACAACCAGAACACGGATTACGCAGGCGCCTGACGGCGAACGCGGATTCATACGGTACGGCAACTTCCATTTGTGCACTGCAACTTCTGATCAGATCTGATCTGCGTGTTTCCGTTGATCCGTGTTCGTTCCTGGGCGTGAGTTGTTGCCATGACTGACCAAATTGGAAGACGAGGCTTTCTGAAGACGGCTGGAACCCAGGCGGGCCTCCTTGCCGTCGGCTCGGTGAACATCGGCGCTGGGCCACCAGCCACCCCTGCCGCGACAATCGATAGACCGTATCCGAGTCCATCGATCAATGGCAGGACCTACGACATCGCCGTCATTGGTGCGGGGGCATTCGGCGGCTGGACCGCCTACTGGGCACGGAAGCTTGGCGCGTCGGTCGTGCTGATCGATTCGTACGGCCCCGGGAATTCTCGCGCGACGTCCGGCGACGAGACACGTGGTGTGCGCAGCTCCTACGGCGATCGCCCGCAGGGCGAGCAGTGGATGCAGTGGGCCAGTCGCGCCATCCAGCGCTGGAAGGCGTGGGACGACGAGTGGGGCCGGGATCTCAAGATGCGGCTCTTCGTCACCACCGGCGATTTCATCTTCCGCAACGAATGGGAGAACTTCACCAAGACGACCCGCGACCTCTTCGTGAAGAACGGGATCAAGCACGAGTCGGTCGACGTCGAGATCGCGAAAAAGGAATTTCCGCAATTCGACCTGCGCGGGATTACGGCCTGCCTGTACGAGAATGAGGCGGGTGTCGTCAGGGCGCGGCGGTCGACGCAGTGCGTGGCCGAGGTATTCCAGAAGATCGGCGGCGACGTGGTCATCGCGCGCGCCTACCCGGGCCCGCTCGAAAACGGACGCATCGCGAGCCTCGTCCTGAACACGCACGACACGGTGAAGGCGCAGCAGTACGTCTTTGCCCTCGGTCCGTGGATGGGAAAAACGTTCCCGGGGCTGATGGGTCCACGCATGCGCCAGCCCATCGGGCGCGTCTGCTATTTCGCGACGCCGCTTGGTGACAACCGCTTCGAGTTCCCGAACATGCCGAGCTTCAACTTCCCCGGCGTGACCGGCTGGCCTACGCTGCCGTTCGATAGCCGCGGACTTCGAGTGCGCGGTGGTGGTGGCGGTGGTGGCGGAGGACGCGGTGGAGGCGGTGGAGGCCGTGGCGGCGGCAATCAGGGCCCGCTGCCCCCGATTCCAGCCGGGCAGCAGGTGGTCGGTGGTCCGGAACAGGATCCGGATCTCAGCGACCGGTACGTCGATCCACTCACTGTGGAACGCGCACGCAACTTCCTGGCCGAGCGCATCCCGATCATGAAGGACCAGCCGCTCAACGAGACGCGTGCGTGCCACTACGAGCAGAGCTCGTCGCGGAACTTCGTCATTGACCGCCACCCGGACATCGCCAACGCCTGGATCGCCGGTGGTGGCAATGCGGAGGCGTTCAAGTCGGGTCCCGTGATCGGCGAGTACGTCGCGCGACGGGTGCTGAACAAGGATCTCGAGCCGCAGCTCGCCGCCGGATTCCGCATTCCGACGGAGACCTACGAAGGGATCATCGCGCCGGCGCCGGCGTCGCGGGCGGTCGTGAATCCCGGGAATGGCGAGGCCGGATTCGACGACTAGACCGGACCTCGTTACCTGAACTGCTCGGTGTGTTTCAGCGCTCTGGTCGCGTGGCCAGGGCGCCTGTGTTTGGAAGAACCGGATCATGGAGCGCTTCGAAAACTGCGGACCTGCGGTCACACTGCGGTTTGAAACTGCCGGAACGGCGAGTCTCCGCGGATTGAGCGAATCGTTGCGGAGAATGACGAGGTTGTGCGTGCAATGTCCTTCCAGGTTGGCCTTCTACTGCATTTTGGCCCCAAGCCACGATTCTCTCGTGTGGTGCACTCACATAAGACCTCGTCCGCGTTGATTCGCTGAATCCGCGATGACTCGAAACCGGATTACGCGGCGGTTTGAACTGCCGGGAACTGCGATCACGCGGCGGTTTGAAACTCCCGGAACGGCGAGTCTCCGCGGATCAAGCGGATGGTTGCGGAGAATGACGAGGTTGTGACGTAACCGCCGAACATTGGCGAATCACCTCCGGAGCACCCCACATAAGACCTCGTCCGCGTTGATTCGCTGAATCCGCGATGAATCGCATTTCCGGCCGTTGCAGTTTTCAGCGCCATCGACCGAAAACCAATTCAAGAGTATCCGAAAAGTGAAACAGCCGGATCGTTCAACGATCCGGCTGTTTCATTGTGGGTCGGCAGTTCGGCTACTTGCCCATCCTGGTCACGTTCTCCGCGGCGGGGCCTTTCTTCCCTTCGACGACATCGAATTCCACCGTCTCACCTTCGGTCAGGGTCTTGAAACCCTTTCCCTGGATCGCCGAGTGGTGGACGAAGCAATCCTTCGATCCGTCCTGGGGGGTGATGAACCCGAAGCCCTTGGCCTCGTTGAACCACTTGACCGTACCGGACGTACGCATGTCCTTCACTCCGTCGTGTTGATGGTGGGTCGGAGTGCGGACAAGCCGTACTAGCCGATCACCCTTTGCGTGAGACCGCCCCCACGCGGGCTTGAACCGTCGGCGCCTGACGAGTGCGACGCGGTTCCGTTCTCCTGACCGGTAGTCAGCCGGTCAACCGCTCGACAGCCCGAAAAGGGCGTTTTGCGGCGCTCAATAGTAATGCTGGCCGATGGGGCCAGCAACACGACCTCAGGTGTGAGTCAAGACCCCCACCTCAGGGAGGTCCCCAGGCGATCGCGATTGAGGCAAGTGGCCAAGCTCGATAGTTTTCATGGAGTTACGAGGGGGATCGGCCACCGACGTACGGCGACGCGTGGACGTCCCCCCCGCTGGCTGCCGCCCTTTCGCCCTGGACGACCCCCTTCGCCTCATGTCCTGCACCCGATTGGCTGCCCTCGTGGCGACCCTGATAACCTGCACCTCGCCCGCGTACGCGCAGCCCCTCAAGCCGGCGGCGAGCGGCCTAGCCACGACCACGCTCACGTTCAACGGGAACCCGCCACCCACCATCAGCATCGACTACGGTCAGCCACACGCGCGCGGACGGACCGTGAACGGCGCGCTCGCCGGCGATCTGGGCCAGGTCTGGCGACTCGGCGCGAACGAGGCGACAACTCTACGCAGCGATGTCGATCTTACCATCGGTACCTTGACGGTCCCCAAGGGTGCCTACACGCTGGCCGCGGAGACGTCCGCCACGGGCGCGTGGAAGCTCATCGTGAATACCAAGACCGGGCAGTGGGGAATTCCGTACGATGCGTCGACTGAATTGGGTCGCACGGCACTGACATCCCGAACGCTTGCGACGCCAATCGAGACGTTCACGATGTGGCTCATCCCCGCCGCCGACGGCTCGGCCGCCGGGGAGATCAGGTTTGCGTGGGGCACCCGCGAGTTCAGCGCGCCGTGGCGCGTGAAGTGATCCGCATCGGCAGGCACACGCTCACGCCATAACCCGCCATGAACGAGAATCCCCTGCAGCGCCTGTACCGGGCCGGCCAATCCGTCTGGCTCGATTACATCGATCGCGGCATGCTGCACGACGGCAGGCTGGCCACCCTCATCGAGCGCGACGCCCTCGTCGGCATGACCTCCAACCCGACGATCTTCGAGAAGGCGCTGGCGGAAGGCGCCGCGTACGACGCGCAGATTTCGTCTGCGCCGGCGGACCTTACCGCCGCCGAGCTGTTCGAGCTCATCGAGACGGACGACGTTCGCACGGCCTGCGACCGCTTCGCCGGCGTCTTCGCGGACACCGAAGGCCAGGACGGCTACGTGTCCATCGAGGTGTCGCCTTCGCAGGCCTTCGATGCGGACGCCACGGTGGCCGAAGCCCGCCGGCTCTGGAATACGGTCGACAGGCCGAACGTGATGGTGAAGGTTCCCGGAACGCCGGAAGGTGCACTTGCCATCCGCCGCCTCATCGCCGAAGGGATCAACGTCAACGTCACGCTGCTGTTCGCGATCGAGGCACACGACCGCGTGATCGAGGCGTACCTCGCCGGCCTCGAGGACCGGATCGCGGCGGGATTGCCGATTGATCGGCTCGCGTCGGTGGCGAGCTTCTTCGTGAGCCGGGTTGACACGGAAATCGACAAGCGCCTGAACGCCATGGCTTCTGATGCCTCGGCGGCGGAACGCGAGCGCCTCCTTTCCCTCCGCGGCCGAGCGGCGATTGCCAACGCGCGACTGGCCTACCGGCTCTTCACGCAGCGCTTCTCGGGAGCGCGCTGGGAACGACTGGCCGCCAGGGGCGCGATGGTCCAGCGCCCGCTCTGGGCGAGCACGTCGACGAAGCATCCGACCTACCGCGACGTGATCTATGTCGAGCAGCTCATCGGACCCCACACCGTGAACACGCTGCCGCCGGCGACGATGGATGCGTTCCGCGACCACGGGGTGGTCGCCCGCACCGTCGACACGAATGACGCCGCCGCCGAAGCGGACCTCGCCGCGCTGGAGGCGGCCGGCATTCCGATCGCCCAGGTGACCGCGCAGCTCCTGGCCGAAGGCGTGGCTTCGTTCCAGCGCTCGTTCGACTCACTCCTCGCGGGCCTCAGCCGGAAGACTGCGTCGCTCGTCGCCAGCTGACGGATGACCACCACGGTTTCGGCGACGCCATCCGCTTCGCAGTCCATCGACCGCACCAAGATCGTCTGCACGCTGGGGCCGTCATCGGCTTCGCCGGAGGTGATTGGTGCGCTGCTCGACGCCGGCCTGTCGGTGGCCCGCATCAACTTCTCGCACGGCACGCACGCCACCCACGAACGAACCATCGCGCTCGTCAGGCAGTTGGCCGCGGAACGCGGCCGTCCGGTGGCGATCCTGGGCGACCTGCAGGGACCGCGCATCCGTGTCGCCGATCTCGACGCTCCGGTGACGGTCGCGCCGGGCGACGAGGTCGTTCTGTGCGATGAAGGCGGTGCCAGCGGGCGCGACCTGCCGGTCGCGTATCCCGACATGGCGCGGGACGTGAAGGTCGGAGACCGGATCCTCATCGACGACGGCCTGATCGAGCTCGTCGTGCTGGACATCCGCGCGCAACGGGTCGTGACTCGCGTGCTCCACGGCGGGGAAGTCCGCGGCCACAAGGGAATCAACCTGCCAGGGGTGCAGGTGTCGGCACCTTCCATTACCGACAAGGACCGCGCCGACACGCAGTTCGCCGTGGAACAGGGGCTCGACTACCTGGCGCTGAGCTTCGTCAGGCGGGCCGACGACCTGGCGACGCTCCGCGCGCTGATCCCCAAGTGGCTGCTGGTCATTGCCAAGATCGAGAAGGACAGCGCGCTCGACGACATCGACAACATCATTCGAGACGCCGACGGCATCATGGTTGCCCGCGGTGACCTGGGCGTCGAACTGCCGTTCGAGCAAGTCCCGCTCGTTCAGAAGCGGCTGATCCGACTCGCCAATCAGATGGGTCGTCCGGTGATCACTGCCACGCAGATGCTCGAATCGATGGTGGAGCACCCGCGTCCCACCCGCGCCGAGGCGAGCGACGTGGCCAACGCCATCCTCGATGGCACCGACGCGGTCATGCTCTCCGCGGAAACGGCGACGGGTCAGTATCCGGAACTCGCGGTGCGAGCCATGCACCGCATCATCGCCGAGATCGAGCGTCGCGGAGTGATGCCACGGCGCGAGGAGCGTCGGGCAGGGCAGATCGGCGCATCCACCGAAGAGACCATTGCCGCCGCGACGCGCGCGGCGGCCGTGCTGCTTGGAGCGCCGCTGGTCGTGGTGTTCACGAAGAGCGGCTTTTCAGCGCGCATCGTGGCGTCACAGCGCCCGGACGTGCCCATCCTCGGGCTTACGCCGGTCGAGCGCACGTACCACCAGCTCGCACTCATCTGGGGTGTCATTCCAGCCCTGGCGCCACACAGCGACTCCTACGCGCAAATGTTCGAGTATGCGCGCGAGGAGATTCTGAAGCGCGGACTGGCGAAGCCGGGTGACCGTGTGCTGGTGACCGCGGGGGTGCCATTTGACGTTCCGGGAACCACCAACCTGCTGAGGGTTGAAGTGGTATGAAGCTGACCTTCCTTGGAACCGGCACCAGTTTTGGCGTTCCGCAAATCGGCTGTCACTGCCCCGTGTGCCGGTCACCGGACCCGCGCGATCGTCGCAATCGCGTTGGTGCCGTCGTGGAAACGGACCGCGGCACGCGGCTGCTCATCGACACGCCTCCGGAACTGCGGCTCCAGCTGATCACCTGCGGCATCGACCGGATCGATGCCGTGCTGTTCACGCACGACCACGCGGACCACGTGCAGGGGCTGGATGATGTCCGGGCCTTCACCATGCGTCGTGATGCGCCGCTGGCGATGTATGGGTCCGAGGAAACGCTGGATCGGATTGCGAAGCGCTTCCCCTACATCTTCGACGAACGCGTGCGTCCGCTGCCGGGGACGTCGAAGCCGGAAGGACAGCTGCGCGTGCTCGCGCCGGGCGAAACGCGCGAGATCGGAGACATCGAGGTCTGCGCGATCGAGGTACCGCACGGCGCCGCGACGGTGTTTGGCTATCGCATCGGGGCGCTGGCCTACGTGACCGACGCCAAGCGGATTCCGCCGGAAGCGATGGAGAAACTCCGTGGCGCGAAGGTGCTGGTGGTGAATGCACTGCTGCGCACCGAGCATCCCACGCACCTGTCGATCCCCGAAGCCATCAAGGTCGCGCAGCAGGTGGGCGCCGACCGCACGTACTTCACGCATCTCACGCACGAGAGCTTCCACGCCGATCTCGAGGCCGAGTTGCCACGGGGAATCAGCCCGGCGTTCGATGGGTTGGTGGTGAAGGTCGACTAACCAGCGACAGCGATCACGTGATCAAGCTCGACTACACGTTCATGACGGAGGGCGCCGTCGCGGGGGGCATCGCCGACGAAACTCTCTCGTTGGCCGAGGAATCATTCTCCGCCGCGAGGGCCGCCGTCTGGCGTCGCTGGAAGGGCGGAGAACTGGGATTCTTCGACCTGCCTGACGACGAGCAACAGGTGCGGCACTGTCTCGATCTCGCCCGGTGGGTTTCGGATCGCGGCGTGCGTGATGTCGTCGTGCTGGGCATCGGCGGGTCGGCGCTCGGCCCCATCGCGCTCCGCACGGCGCTGCTCTCTCCAGCTTGGAACGCGATGTCGGCAGCGGATCGCGATGGCCACCCGTGCCTCCACGTGCTCGACAACGTGGATCCGGCGACCATGGCGTCACTGCTGGACCGTCTCGACCTCGGCGCGACACTGTTCGTCGTGACGTCCAAGTCCGGAGGCACGGCGGAAACGATGGCTCAGTACCTCGTCGTTCGTGGGCGGCTCGACGCCGCCGGGCGGGCGGCCCGGGATCATGTCGTCGTCGTGACCGACGCGGAGAAGGGGGCGCTGCGGCGAATTGCCCGGGACGAACAGATCCCGGCGATGGCCGTACCGCCTAACGTGGGCGGCCGGTTCAGCGTGCTGTCGCCTGTGGGCCTGCTCCCGGCCGCCCTGGCCGGTGTCGACGTCGCCGATCTGCTGCGCGGTGCCGCCGACATGCGCAGGCGGTGCGAGAGCGACACGTGGACGACGAATCCTGCCGGGGCTTTCTCCGTCCTGCAGTGGCTCGCCGACACCCAACTGGGGCGCCGTGGTCACGTCTTCATGCCGTACGCCGACGGTCTGCGCGACATGGCCGCCTGGTTCGTGCAGCTCTGGGCGGAGAGTCTCGGAAAGGTCCGGTCCGATGGTGCGCACGTCGGGCCAACGCCGATCGCGGCGCTCGGCGCGACCGACCAGCACAGCCAGGTCCAGCTCTTCATGGAAGGTCCTAACGACAAGACCGTCACCTTCCTCACCGTAGCCGGCGGAGGCGCGGACCTCGCCATACCGGTCATCCACGCGGAGCTTCCGGACCTTTCCTACCTCGGCGGGCATTCGCTCGGAGAATTGCTCGCGGTGGAGCAACGCTCGACGTCGGGAGCACTGGCTGCGCGCGGCCGCATGAACATGACCCTCTCGCTGGAGCGGCTCGACGCCTGGCACATCGGTGGGCTCATCATGCTGCTGGAAATCGCGACCGCGTTCGCGGGGGAGCTGTATGGAGTGAACGCCTTCGACCAGCCCGGAGTGGAGCTTGGCAAGCGGTTCACCTACGGGATGTTCGGGCGCCCTGGATTCGAGAGTGACCTGGCCGCGTGGGACGCACTCCCCAAGCCTGATCCCAGACGCGTCGTGTAGGGTGAGTCCGGGTTGCCCCCGCCCGAAGCGGGGGCCAGTTTCCGGAACCACTGCCGTACGCGCCGATTCAGCGGGCTCGGCGCTTCCGTTCATTGTTCGGGAAGGAAATCATCGAATCGGAGAGCGTCACGAGATGATCGAAGAGGCGACCGTTCAAGCCCATCCCGCCCTTGGCAGCGCCGCGTCGCGGTCGAATGGGACCATAACGGTGCATGATCCAGCCGCGCTGGCGGGGCCGGCGATGGACGCACTGGTGCGTGATGCGGTCTTCGGGTCCGGGGACTCGCGCGATCACGCCCGGTGGCTGATCTGGGAACTTGGTCAGGCCGTTGGCGTGCGACCGTCGTCCATTCATGACCTGTACCTTGCCCGTGGCCGCGGCGCCGTTGGGGACTTCACGGTTCCTGCCATCAACGTGCGTGGGATGGCGTACGACACGGCGCGGGCGATTTTCCGCGTGGCGAATCGCCTCGAAGCCGGCGCGTTCATCCTCGAGATCGCGCGATCCGAGATCGCCTACACCGACCAGCGGCCGGCGGAATACGTCGCGGTCATGCTGGCGGCGGCCCTGCGCGAGGGATTCCGCGGCCCGGTGTTCATCCAGGGCGACCACTTCCAGGTGAATGCGAAGAAGTACGCGGCTGGCCGGGACGCTGAAGTGAACGCCGTGAAGGCGCTCGCTCGCGAGGCCATCGACGCGGGGTTCTACAACATCGACGTCGACACCTCCACGCTGGTGGACCTCTCGAAATCGACGCTGGCCGAGCAGCAGCGCCGCAACTACGAGGAGTGCGTCGATATCACGCGCGCGCTTCGTGCCCTGGAGCCGACGGGAGTGACCGTGTCCGTGGGCGGCGAAATCGGAGAGGTCGGTACGTCAAACAGCACGGTGGAGGAACTCGAAGCCTTCATGGACGGTTTCAACAGCACGCTCCACGCACAGGGCGCAGGTGTGGCGGGGCTTTCGAAGATCAGTGTCCAATCCGGTACGTCGCACGGTGGGGTCGTCCTCGCCGACGGTAGGATTGCCGACGTCAAGCTCGACCTCATGACCCTGGAACGGTTGTCGCGCGTGGCTCGCGAGAAGTACGGGCTGTCGGGCGCGGTGCAGCACGGCGCGTCCACGCTGCCTGACGAGGCGTTCCACAACTTTCCGCGGACGGAAACCGCCGAGATCCACCTGGCGACCAATTTTCAGAACATGTTGTACGACGCGTTGCCGCCCGCGCTCCGCTCCGAGGTGTATGCCTGGCTGGGCGAGAACGCGAAAGAGGAAAGGAAAGCAGGCGATTCGGATGAGCAGTTCTTCTACAAGACGCGCAAGAAGGCGCTGGGCCCGTTCAAGCGTGCCTTGTGGGACCTCGACGGCGATACCCGGGAACGGCTGGCGAAGGCATACGATGAGAAGTTCACGTTCCTGTTCACACAACTTGCGGTCGGCGCCACGAAGGCTGCCGTGCGCCGTCACGTGAAGCCGATGGCGATCCATCGGCCCGCACCCGGAACCGCGGGTCACGTGGTGGTGGAAGCGGCGCCTGACGACGCGGACCTCAGTGATTGAGCGCAAGGCAAGCAGCAAGCAGCAAGCAGCACTCTCGCTTGCTTCACCCTTCAGCCCGTGACGCCATGTCTCGCAACTTTGAAGAGGAGCCGACGGTGATCGTCGAACGTCGCAATGGGGGTGGCACCGGTGTGTTCCTCGCCGGACTGGCCATCGGCGCCGGCCTCGCCCTGTTACTCGCCCCATCGAGCGGCGCCGAGCTGCGTCGCAACATGCGCCGCACGGCCAGGCGCGCGCAGCGAACCGCGGGACACATCGCGCGCGACGTGCGCGAGCGCGCTACAGAAGCCATAGCCGAGGCCCGCGACGAATTCGAGTCGCGGGTCAAGGACGCTCGCACGGTCCTGCGCGAACGGCGCCAGGACGTCAACGACGCCATGCGCAGCGGTAAGGCCGCCGCCAAGGACGCCCGGTCCGCGTTCGAGCGCCGGTTGGCTGAGGCCCGGGCGACCCGCACCGAGCCCGAGGCCGGCGGCGACTGAGTAGGATCTCGCCGCCAGGCGCGGAAGCGCCAGTCGCGGCGGCGCCGCCGTCGCCGCCTCGGCACGTGGTGTGGGGCGCCGCTGTGGCGGACTACCTCCGGCGCATCTGGCACCATAGTGCGGACGACGACCTGCTTTTCCTGGCCAGTGGGGTTGCCTTTGGCATCCTGCTGGCGGCGCTGCCGTTCGCGCTACTCGTGATGTCCGGCCTGGCGACCATCCTGAACGGGACGCCGGACCGAACGGCGATGTCGGTGCATCAGTTGCTCGACACGCTGCTGCCGAGCCACTCCGACGCCGTGGAAGCATCGGTGCATGAGCTGATCACTGGCGTCCTGCAGTCCCGAGGGGCACTCGGGATCTGGGGCGCCGTCGGTTATTTCTGGTTCACCGCGCGCCTGTTCGGCGCGTTGCGCAGCGCGCTCAGTCAGGTGCTCGACTTCGGCACGCAGCGCAGTATCGTGGCCGGCAAGCTGTTTGACTTCCGCCTGACGGTGGTCGCGACGTTGATCGTCACCGCGTACCTCGCGCTGACGGCATACGTGGCCATCGCGACGTCCCGCGGCGTGCAGTTGTTCGTGAATCTCGGGCTCCGCACCGAGGTGATGAGCGGCCTGGAATCCGCGATCGGAAGACTCTTCGCGTTCGTCCTCATTGTGGCGTTGATCTTCCTGCTGTATCGCTTCATCCCGGTCCGCGGCATCCCGACCCGCGCTGCCCTGGTGGGCGCCATGGTGGCGTCGATCATGTTCGAACTGACGCGCGTCGCCTACGCGGCACTCACCGGCGTGTTGTCGCCGGCGACGATTTACACCGGCACGCTGTACACCATCGTGTCCATTGTCTTCTGGGTGTATTACACGGCGATCATCATTCTGATCGGCGGCGAGGTGGCTCGCGTCCATGAGATTCGCGACGCGAACCGCGGCATCTAGTGCCGTTCCAACTATTCCCACCAAGTTGGTTCCAAGCCGGCTCGTGTCTCTGAGGCCTTGGCGAAACAAGTTGGAACGGCACTAGCGCCATCTGTACCCGACCGTCGCGTCCTTTCAGATTTACGGCATGCTGATTGACCTCCGAAGCGACACTGTCACGCGGCCTACCGCCGGGATGCGCCGCGCCATCGCCAGCGCGGAGGTCGGCGACGATTATCTCGACGGCGATCCGACAACGCGCCGCCTCGAGGAGCAAGTCGCCCATCTCCTTGGCAAGGATCGGGCGCTGTTCTTCCCCAGCGGGACCATGGCGAACCAGTGCGCAATTTCGGTGTTGAGCGAGGCTGGGACCGAGATTCACGCCGATCAGTACGCGCACATTGTCGAGCGCGAAATGGCGGGCGCCGCCGCTCTGTCCGGCGTGCAGATCAGGACGGTGAGGAGCGAGGGCCCGATGATGGACGCGAGCTCGCTCTCACGCTCCTTCCGTCCATTCGATCCCTACCTGCCGAGGGCATCACTGGTCTGCCTCGAGAACACGCACAACAGCGCCGGCGGTCTGGTCACGCCGGTCGCCGGACTGCGCGCCATGCACGATGTGGCGCGCGAGCGTGGCTGCCGCGTCCATCTCGATGGCGCACGCCTGTGGAACGCGTCGGTGGCTTCCGGGAGCTCGCTGGCGGAATTCGCCGAGTGGTGCGATACGGTGATGGTGTCGTTTTCCAAGGGACTCGGCGCGCCCGCCGGCGCCGTCCTTGCCGGCGACGACGAGACCATCCATCGCACGAACGAGGTTCGAAAGCGCCTCGGCGGCGTGATGCGACAGAGCGGGATTCTCTCCTCCGCGGCGCTGTACGGAATGGAGAACCACCTGAGCCGACTGAGCGAGGATCATGCGCGCGCCGCCGACTTCGCTCACGTGGTGGATCGCGCGATCGCCGCCACGGTCATGCCCCCGGAGACGAACATCGTGATGGTGGACCTGGCGCCGGGGCTGGATGCGGCCAACGTGGCGCGGAAGGTGGCGCGCGATGGCGTGCTCGTGTCCGTCTGGAACCCAACGCGACTTCGCATCGTGCTTCACCTGGATGTTTCGGAAGACGAAGCGCGGACGGCGGCGCTGGCGCTGCTCGACGCGCTCGATGAAGCGTGGCGAGAACTTGGCGATACATCCGATTGGCCAATCATGACGTCGGCGCCGCGCTGAAGACCGGATGGGGGAAGAGGCCACCAGACTCCTCTGGTTGAGAGAGCGATGGCGCTCGCGACAGGTTGCAACCGGGCTTAGTTTTCCCAGTGCTCCAGGTCCCGAAGGGCGCGAGCCCGCCAACTCCGTCAGGACCCCGAAGGTAGCAGCGGCACGCGGTGTCTTTCGTCGCTTCGTCAGGCCTGGAGTATTGCCGCGGGAATCCGATGCCGTTGAGGCAGGAGCTCGCGGCTTTCTACTGCCACTGACTGCTGCTTACTGCTTACTTCTTGCTTCTTGCCTGCTGCTGCCCTGATGGAGCCGACGCAACACGCTGAAAGAAACAAGCAGCACGAAGCCGAGTGAACATTGATCTCTCTCGCCCGAAAGTACCGCCCCAAGTCGTTCGCCGACGTCGCTGTCCAGACGCACGTGTCCAACACGCTGCGCGGCGCGATCGCGAGGGGAAGGGTTGCGCACGGGTACCTGCTGTGCGGACCGCGCGGGACGGGGAAGACCACGCTCGCCCGTGTGCTGGCCATGGCGCTGAATTGCGAACAGCGCAGCGAGTCCGGCGAGCCGTGCGGGGTGTGCGTGTCGTGCACCCGCATCTGGTCCGGCGCCTCCAGCCTGGACGTGGTCGAGATCGACGCGGCCTCGAATCGCGGTGTCGATGACGCGCGCGAACTGCGGGAGCGGGCCATGTACGCGCCGTCCGGCGAGTCCCGTTGGAAGGTCTACATCATCGATGAAGCGCACATGCTCACGCGTGAGGCATGGAACGCGCTGCTCAAGATCCTCGAGGAGCCGCCACCGCGCGTGGTCTTCGTCTTCGCCACCACGGAGCCACAGAAGATCGCTCAGTTCGCCGCCCCCGTCCTCAGTCGCCTGCAACGATTTGATTTCAAGCGGATCTCCGGATCGGAGATTCGAGCGCGGCTCGCGGCGGTCCTCTCGTCCGAAAAGGTCGAGGCCGACTCTGATGCCCTGGCGATGATCGGGCGAGCGGCCGACGGGTCCATGCGCGACGCCCTGAGTCTCGCCGATCAGGTTCTGGCGTTTCACGATGGGCGACTGACGACGTCCGCCGTGCGAGAGGCTCTTGGCCTCGTCGCCGAGGAAGAGCAACTCGCGGTGCTGGACATCGTTGCCGAACGGCGCGCCGGAGATGTGTTTGGCGCAGTGGGGCGTCTGGTCGATCAGGGAGTCGACCTCGGGCTCTTCCTGAGCGGATTTGGCGACATGGTCCGCGCTCAACTCGCCGTCGAGCTTGGCGGCGATCCCGGTGACGTGTCAGAGCGCACGTGCGCGGCGCTGGCTGAGCGACGCGGTCGACTGGCCTCGGGTGATCTGCTCCGCATGCTGTCCGCCCTGGGCGAACTGGAGCCACGCTTTCGAAGGAGCACACAGCAGCAACTCCTGCTGGAAACAGCGCTCGTGCGGTTCGCGCTGCTCGATCGAACGGTGGCGATCGAGGACGTGCTGAGGGGCTTTGGTGGCGAGGGCAACCCTGCGACCCCCGGCGCACCCGGGCGCATTCAACCACCGTCACCGGGCCGGCCCGGCATGAGGGCAGCCGGCGTGCGGGCTGCCGACACTCCGGCGAGCGTGGCGCGCGTAACCGAGGTGCCGCCGTCACGGCCTCGCATCGCGACTCCCATGCGCGCCGCGCCGGCGTCGAACGTCTCGGTGGAGCCCCAACAAACGCCGACGCAGCCGAAACGTGACGCAGGGCTGTCGAGTGGCCGGTCAGCGGTTGCTGTCTCCGACCTCAATGCCGTGGCTGGGGTCTGGGATGACATGGTCGCTGGCATCCGTCGCGATCGACCGTTCATCGCGACGCTTCTCGAGCAGTCCCTCCCCGTCAGCACGACTGCGACCGGTGTACTGGTCCTGCAAGTGGAAGCGCCAGCGGTTCAGGAAGGTCTTGCCGCCAAATCCACAGAGACGGTTGCCGCGATGAGCGCGTGGCTGGCCGGACTCCAGAAGGTCTCCCTGCGACTGGCCGGCGATTCAGTCGGGGCAGGGCCCGCTCCCCGCATGACCGTGGCGACGGTCCGTTCTGAAACGCTGGCAGCGCTGCGCAAGCGTGATCCGGTCCTGAACGCGGCGATTGACGCGCTGGACCTGGACTTGGTGGACTGACGCGCTTGCCGCAAGCTGGGAATGCCGCCTAACTTGCGATGGCGGAACGATTTCCCAACGAGACCATGACGGACTTCTTCAAGATTCTCCAACAGGCGCAGCAGATGCAGGGTCGCCTGCAACAATTGCAGGACGAGCTGCAGCACCGCGTCGTGAACGGATCGGCCGGGGGTGGCCTGGTCTCAGTCGAAGCCGACGGTCGCGGCCAGATAAAGCGGATCAAGATCGATCCATCGCTCGCCGGCCAATCGGACGCTGAAATGCTGGAGGACCTGATCGTCGTGGCGGTAAACGACGCCCAGAAGAAGGCGACCGAGCTGGCACAGGAGGAGATGGGCAAGATCACTGGAGGCATGAACCTCCCCTTCAAGCTTCCCATTTGAGAACGGGGACAGTCGTGCTGCACCCCTCGTCTCACATCTCCCATCTGCCATCTGGCCGTTGATGTCCGCGATCGACGACTTGACCACGGAACTTTCCAAGTTACCGGGGATTGGGAAGAAGACGGCGCTGCGCCTCACGTACCACCTGCTCAAGCAGCCGGCCGATCGAAGCATCCGGCTCGCCCAGGCGCTCGAAGTGCTTGCCGAGCGAGTGCACCCCTGCCCCCGCTGCCATAACCTGACCGAGCAGGACCTCTGCGCGATCTGCCTCGACCCCCGGCGGGACGCGAGTGTTATCTGCGCGGTAGAGGAAGCGTCAGATATTGGAGCCATCGAACGGTCAGGCGAGTACCGCGGGGTCTACCACGTCCTCGGGGGGCGTCTGTCGCCGCTCGATGGCGTCGCGGCGTCAGACCTGGCGATCGAGGATCTGGTGGGGCGGGTGGCGGAGGGAGGCGTCCGGGAAGTCATCCTGGCCACCAACCCGAGCATCGAGGGTGAGGCGACCGCGCTCTATGTACAGCAGGCGCTGGCCCCCAACGGGGTGCGGGTGACGCGGATCGCCCGGGGGCTGCCGGTGGGCGGTGATCTGGAGTACGCGGACGGCGTGACCATCGCCCAGGCGCTGGTGGCGCGGCGCGACATGACGTAAGGCGAACGTTAGGCGTGCACGAACCGACCGGTACCGGACAGGCATGGTGATCAGCGCGACCAGCTGGACTCTGACTCCCGAAGACGAACAGGCCCTGCGGCGTGGCATGGAGCGCCTGCTGCAGGAGAGCAGCGCGCATTGCGCACTGCTCGTCGATCGCGGAGGCCAGTTGCTCGCCCAGGCGGGCGATCGCCCGGCGTTCGACGCCACCACGTTCGCCACACTCACGGCCGCCGATTTCAGCGCCAACGACCAGCTGGCGCGGTTGCTCGGCGAAACCGATTTCACGAGCCTCTTTCACCAGGGCGAACGCGAGTCGATGCTCGTGGCGGACATCGCCGGGCGCGCCATCCTCGTCGTCCTGTTTGATGCCCGCACCACCCTTGGCCTCGTCAGGCTTCGCTTGCGCCCCGCGGCCGAGTCACTCACGCGCATCGTTGACGCCATGTCGGCTCGCGATGCACAGGCAGGCGCCCCGCGCGCCATTCTCGCCGGCGCCGACGACGAGATCGATCGGCTCTTTCAGTAGGACGGGACCCCGCGCATGTCGATGATCAACTACGCGTCACGGGAGATCAACTGCAAGCTGGTGTACTACGGTCCGGGGCTTGGCGGCAAGACCACCAACCTCGAACACGTGTACAAGAAGGTGTCTCCGAGCACGCGCGGGAAGCTCATTTCCCTGGCCACTGAAACGGAGCGGACGCTCTTTTTCGATTTCCTGCCGGTGGACCTGGGGACCATTCGCGGATTCAAGACCCGATTCCATCTCTATACGGTGCCGGGCCAGGTGTACTACAACGCCAGCCGCAAGCTCATTCTGAAAGGAGTGGATGGCGTGGTGTTCGTGGCCGACTCGCAGATCGACCGCATGGAGGCCAACCAGGAATCGATGCAGAATCTCTACGACAACATGGCCGAGTACGGCTACGACCTGACGAAGATGCCTTTCGTCATCCAGTACAACAAAAGGGACCTTCCGACCGCCGCGCCGGTCGCTGAATTGCAGCAGGCCCTCAACCCCGGTTGGGAAGTCACGGAAGCAGAGCGGCAACGCTTGTCGCCTGACCCCTATCATGCAGGCGAGTACCTTACCTCACAGCTCGAGACGGGCGAATGGACCGAGCGGGCCACCCATTTCGAAGCGGTGGCGGTGACGGGAGAGGGTGTATTCGATACCTTGAAGGCGATCTCGAAGCTTGTCCTGAAGACACTGAGCTGAAGCGACTGAGGCGCTCACGTGCGATGAACCTGCCGAATGCGATCACGATGGGGCGCATAGCTGCGACGCCGCTCATCGCGACGCTGGTGATCAATTCGGCGTGGATGCCGCGTCTCTCGGCCTGGCTGCTGTTCGTGGTGGCGGCGTCCACCGACTATGTCGACGGCAAGGTGGCCCGGGAACGCAACCTGGTCACGAACCTCGGCAAGCTCCTCGACCCGCTGGCGGACAAGCTGCTCCTCGTCGCAACGCTGGTGCCGATGTACTGGCTCATGCGGGACTCTCTCTTCGCCTCGCTGCCGCAGTCCAACGCCTGGGCGGCGGGCGAGACCGTCGGCGCGATTGTCGCCTCGCCCGGCGAGCACCGGCTGCTGTACCCGTTCGTCACCCCGCTCGGTCTCGTCGGCCTGCCGCTCTGGATACTTGCCGTCGTCATGCTGCGCGAAGTGCTCATGACCGTCTTCCGGCAGTTCGCCGCCAAGCGTGGCGTCGTCATCGCGGCCATGGGGCCGGCCAAGCTGAAGACCACGTTCCAGATGATCTGGGTTGGCGCGGCGTTGTTCTGGTTCATGGCGTCCACCGCGGCGATGGAGCACGGCTGGCGCGGCCAGGCGTGGAATGCGTTCGCGTTGTTCAACGGAATCGTCGGCACCATCTCGATGGTCGCGGCCATTGCGCTCACGGTCTACTCGATGGGCCTCTACCTCCGTCGGTATGGACCGTTGATCCGCCAGCCGGCGCTGGCCACGGGGCCCGAACGGCCGAGCTGACGTCCGGCCGACGGCGGCCGGTCCTCACATGATCGTCGAGATCGTCACCATCGGCGACGAGCTGCTGCTCGGCGAAACCATCGACATCAACGCGGTCTGGCTCGCGCGCGAGCTTGGCGCGGTCGGCATATCAGTCGTCAGGCGAACGACGGTCGGCGATGGCGCGGCGGCCATTGCCGCCGCTGTTCGCGAAGCGCTGGACCGGACCGGCGGCGTCATTACGACCGGCGGACTCGGACCAACCTCGGACGACCGCACCCGGCCCGCCATCGCCGCGTTGTTCGGACGGGAACTCCGGCACGATGACGCCATCTGGCAGGGCCTGCGCGCCATCTGGCGTGAACGCGGACGGACCGGTGAGCCACCAGAGTCGAACCGCCTGCAGGCACTCGTGCCGGAAGGCGCCACGGTGCTGACCAACCGGCATGGGACCGCGCCGGGACTCCTTCTCGAGGATGAAGAGGGGCGTTGGGTCGCGATGCTGCCCGGCGTGCCGCGCGAAATGCGGGGCCTGATGGCGGACGAGTTGCTGCCGCGCCTTCGCGCGCGGACCGCCGATGTGCGCCGGGTGATCCGATCGGTGACGCTACGAACCACCGGCATCGCGGAGTCGCAGTTACCCGATCTCCTTGGAGAGCACGCCGAGGGATTCGGCACGACATCGCTGGCGTACCTCCCCGGTCAGGAAGGTGTTGATCTCCGCCTCACCGTGCGAGACGCCCATCCCGAGGACGCCGACAGGGCGCTTCGTGAAGCAGCCGACACGCTGCGGCATCGCCTCGGGCGACACTGGTACGCCGACGGTCCGACCGACCTGGCCGATGTGGTGATCGCGGCATGTCGCGCGGCGGGCAAGCACATCGCGGTCGCCGAAAGCTGCACGGGCGGTCTGCTGGCGGCGCGGCTCACTTCAGTCAGCGGGGCAAGCAACGTCTTCCTGGGCGGCGTCGTGGCTTATGACAACGCCGTGAAGATCGAGCATCTTGGCGTCGACGCGGAGCTGCTCAACCGGGTGGGAGCCGTCAGCGAAGACGTGGCTCGGGCGATGGCCGCCGGCGTGAGGGCCCTGATGCGCAGCCAGGTAGGCGTCGGCATCACCGGCATCGCCGGTCCCGATGGAGGAACGGCGGAGAAGCCAGTGGGCACGGTGTGGATCGCGGTCGACCTCGACAGTCAGACCGCTGTGCACGGCGGGCGGTTCATGGGCGACCGGGGCGAAATTCGTTTCCGGGCAACCCAGGCCGCGCTGAACATGATCCGTCGGGAGCTGGCGGCCGCCGACTGAGTGGTTGTGTGCGTTGCGGCTCACCCCTCCAAGACCCGACATTTCCCTTGTGGTACCTGGGCGTCGCTGCCGGAATCCGCTGGCACAGGCGCCGGTTCGTCGCCGTATGATCAGCCCATGGACAAACGAAGGTCATCAACGCGAGACACCGAGCTCGGGAGCGACGCCGGAGATGCTCCCGGGATCGATCCAGCCGAAGACGCGGCCGTCGGCGAGGCGGACTCCTTGCTGTCGGTCGATGCTCCCCCGCAGGAGGAGCGGGAACGGCTCGAGACCGCGGTGGCGACCGAGCGCGACAAGTATCTGAGGCTTGCCGCGGAGTTCGACAATTTCCGCAAGCGAATGATCCGCGAGCGGCAGGAGGCGGGCGGCAAGGCGCAGGCCGACCTCGTGCAGGGACTGATCGAGGTCCTGGACGACATCATGCGGTTCGCGCACCTCGACCCCTCCACCGTCGACAGCGGGACGGTGGTCCAGGGCGTGGCCATGGTCGAGCGCAAGGTCATGAAGACGCTCTCGGGGCACGGCCTCGAGGTTGTCGATCCGGTCGGCCGGCCGTTCGACCCCGCGTTTCACGAAGCGGTCGCCACCGAACCGGCGGCATCGAGCGAGGAGGATCACCTGGTGGCGCGCGTCTACCAGCCCGGCTTCCTGTTCCGCGGCCAGCTCCTGCGGCCGGCGCGGGTGGTCGTGAAGCAGTGGCTCGGTTGATGAGTCGTTAGGTCGATGGCACAGACCCGGGACTATTACGGCGTCCTCGGTGTCGCGTCGACCGCGACCCAGGACGAGATCAAGAAGGCCTATCGGCGACTCGCGAAGCGATACCATCCGGACGCCAACCCGAACGATCCCAAGGCGGCGGATCGCTTCAAGGAGATCTCCGAGGCGTATCAGGTGGTCGGGGACGCCGAGAAGCGGAAGCAGTACGACGACATGCGCCGGCTGGGAGCCTTCGGATTCGGCGGGGGCACGCCGGGTGGTGGCGGCGCGCGCCGCGGGCCCTCGCCTGGTGGCGCCCGGCCCGAGGCCGATCAGGGGGCCGGCGGGTTCGGGTTCGACATCGGCGGGCTCGGGGGGTTGGGTGACCTCTTCAGCTCGATGTTCGGCGGTGGGGCGCGCGGTGGCAGGGCCCGGGATGCCGAGCAGGGGCAAACGGTCGAGACCACCCTGGAGGTGCCGTTCCGCGTCGCCGCGTTAGGCGGCAGGATCCCCGTGGAACTGGAGGTGACGGAGGAGTGCGGCACGTGCCATGGCAACGGCGCGGCACCGGGCGCGACGGTCAAGGTGTGTCCGGAATGCTCCGGCCGTGGCGTGGTTTCTTTCGGGCAGGGCGGGTTCGCGGTGAACCGGCCATGCCCCATGTGCATGGGCAGGGGGCAGGTGCCCAGCGAACGATGCCCGACGTGCAACGGCTCAGGTGAGGTGCGCGCGCGGAAGAAACTGATGGTGCAGGTCCCCACGGGCATCGACTCTGGCGCCAAGATCCGGCTGAAGGGGCAGGGTGGACGCGGCGCATCCGGCGGCGCGCCAGGAGACCTGCTGATCACGTTCCAGGTCCAGCCAGACCGTTTCTACAAGCGCGAAGGCCTGGACCTCATCGCGGAGCTTCCGCTCAACATCGCCCAGGCCACGCTGGGCTCGAAGGTGCGTGTCGCCACCCTCGACGATAAACGTGTCACCATCCGCATTCCCCCCGGCACGTCCGCCGGCAAGAGATTCCGGATCCGCGGTCAGGGGATCGCGCGGGGCGAGCGACGCGGAGATCTCATCGTCGAAGTCACGATCGTTGCTCCGGAGAAACTGACGGAGGAACAGGAGCGACTCATGAGAGACTTCGCGGCGGCGGCCGACCTGAAGTTCTGAGCGATCGAAAAAGAACGAGCCCGGCGTTTCCGCCGGGCTCGAGGTCCACCCCACTGTCCTTACGCGTCGTTGTTCTTTCGCGGGCGGCGAAGGCGCGTCAGTGCACCGACCCCACCCAACCCGCTCGCCACCAGCAGCAGCGTCACGGGTTCTGGCGTCGCGTTCGGTTCGTTCACCAGGCTGTTGAGCTCATCATCGCCGCCGGGACCCTCGTCATTCGGCAACCCCGGATCATTCCAAGGTCCATCGGTGTCTGGCGGTCCCGTGTCGTCAGGCGGCCCGTTGCCGGTGGGGCCATTGCCGGTCGGTCCATTGCCCTGCGGACCACCGCCTGAAGGATCACCGCCACCTGAAGGATCTTCGCCGGGCGGTCCGTTGCCGCCGGGCGGTCCGTTGCCATTGCCTGGATTGGAACCGCCGCTCTGGTCTCCCGGAGGACCGCTGAAGCCGTTTTCGCCCAGACCGAACGCCCCAATGCCCGACTGCCGACGGATGCGGATTCGCGTGACCGAGCCGGCAAACCCTTCCGGGCTGACGAAGACATTGTGTCCGGTGACGGCGAAAGTGCTCGTGTGCAGCACAGTCTCGCCGTCCATCAGGTCGAGGTAGAACGTTCCGTAGCCCGTGACGTACAGCCCGTTGAACGGGACAGGGCCTTCGAGGAAGGTCCAGTCGAGGGTCCCGGATGACGACGCTCCACTTATGAAGCTGCTCAAATCGCCCGGCATGCCGGACCGACATGCGGCGCCGCCCGCAACAGCCAGCCAATGGCTGTACGAAGACAACGGCGCCCCGGAGCAGATTCCGAAGTCCTGCTGGTTCAACGTGACCTGTTGCCCCTGGGCTGCAGACGACAGGGCTACAGCGGTTAGGACCCCAGTCAGAAGGCTCTTCAGCTTCATGGTAGTTCCGGGAGAGGAGTGGCAAGCCCAGAATCCAGCTTGGCCAACCCCCATTGAAGCATGGCGCGGGCCAACCCGACTCAGCCGAGTGCCTGTCTCCGACTATCGACGTAAGTATTGTCTGGATAAAGCCTTACGAGGCAAGCGCCGGTCGATACTGGGATCGCCCGCTGCCCGACCCAGAAGTCGATGTGCGGCGACGCCACACAGATTCGGGTGGCCGCGAGACAGTTGTGGCCTCCACCGTGACACTGGGCGGGGTCCATGCAACGCCTATCGAACTGACCGAGCTGGCCTCGCTTCAGGCGGCGGCCACTGGCAAAGCCCGCGGAGCCCGGTCGATTGTCCCGCCACCGAGCACCTGCGAACCGCCATATAGCACAATCGACTGCCCCGGACTGATCGCCGACACGGCGTCCGTGAATGCCAGTTCGAGTCGATCCGCGGAGACCGAAATCACGGTCGCTGAAGTTGCGGCGGCACGGTGACGGACCTGACCGAGAACGCCGTCCCCGGGAGCGGGGGGTGCCTCAAGCCAGTTCAGCTCTGACGCGAAGACGGTCTTGCCGAGCAGTGCCTGACGAGGCCCGATGACCACTGCTCCTCTTTCAGGTTCGATCGCGACGACGAACATGGCCTCGCCGAACCCTCCAGGCAGTCCACGCCGCTGGCCGACCGTGAACCGCGCGAAGCCGTCGTGATGACCGACCACTCGTCCATTGGCCAGGACGAAGGGTCCGGGCTGGAGGGATGGGTCGTCTGGTCCGAGACGCTGCGCGATCACGCGCACGTGGTCGCCGTCGGGGACAAAGCAGATGTCCTGGCTTTCTGCCTTGTTCGCCACGAGATCGAGGCCGAGTTGGGCAGCGCGCTGCCGCGTCTCCGCCTTGGACAACGCGCCGACGGGGAGGAGGAGGCGCGACAGAACGTCACGCCGCAATCCCCAGAGGAAATACGACTGGTCTTTCGCGGGGTCGAGGCCCCGATACAGGCGGCCGTCGAGCACGCGCGCATAGTGGCCGGTCGCAACGAATGTCGCGTCGATGGCATCGGCCTTCGCCACCAGATCGCGGAACTTGGTGAATGTGTTGCAGCGGACGCAGGGAATAGGTGTGCGGCCGCGTGAGTACTCGCGCGCGAAATCGTCCATCACGTCGCGCCCGAACGCCTTCTCGAGGTTGAGCACATAGTGCGGAATGCCCAGCTGGTCGCAGACGCGCCGCGCGTCGTTCACCGAATCCAGGCTGCAGCACGGACGGTCGGGCAGCTCATCGCCATGACACGTCAGCTTCATGGTGGCGCCGACAACGTCGTAGCCTTGCTCGACGAGCAAGGCCGCGGCGACCGACGAGTCGACCCCGCCAGACATGGCCACCAGCACGCGGGACATGGAGCTTTCGGTCAGTCGGCCACGAGGCCCGACAGTCGTCGAGCCTTGGCGATGAGCGCGGGGAACAACTCGACCACGCGCGTGACGTGGGCATCCGTGCTCAGCGAACCCAGGCTGAGACGCACGGAAGCGGTGGCCAGTTCATGCGGCACGCGAATGGCGGTGAGCACGTGCGATGGATCGATGCTCCCGCTCTGACAGGCGGATCCGGCTGAACAGGCCACGCCCTGAAGGTCGAGTGCCATGAGCATCGACTCGCTGTCCGTGCCCGGCACCGAGATGTTCAGTATGTGCGGCGCGCGCGGCGCACCGCTTCCATGCACCACCGCGTCGGGGATTTTCGCCAGCAGTGCGGCCTCGAGCGCGTCGCGCAGCCGTTCCAGGCGCGCTGATTCCGTTTCGCGTTCGGTCACCGCCAGCTCCACCGCGCGGGCCAATCCGACAGACATCGCCACGTTCTCGGTTCCCGGCCGGCGTCCGCGGTCCTGCGAGCCGCCGTACAGCAAGGGCGTGATTGGCGCCCCGCGCCGGACAAACAGCGCGCCAATCCCCTTGGGCGCGCCGACCTTGTGGCCGGAGATGGACAGGTAGTCGACCGGCGCGCTCTTCAGGTCGATGGCCACCTTGCCTAACGCCTGAACGCCGTCGGTGTGGAACAGCGCGCCACGCGACTTTGCCGTGCCGGCGAGCGCGGCAATGTCCTGTACCGTTCCGATCTCGTTGTTCACCCACATGACCGAGCAGAGCGCCACGTCGTCGCTGAGGGCGGCGGTGAAGCTCGCCGGATTGACTCGTCCATCGGTCCCGACGTCGACGAAGCGCGCGGTGCCACCCTCCGCTTCGATTTCGTGGATGGCCGCCAGCACGGCCTTGTGTTCGATTGGCGTGCTGACCACCGCCGGCCTGGACTTCCGCAACGCGCGCCAGGCGCCCAGCAGGGCCAGGTTGTCCGACTCCGTTCCGCCCGATGTGAAGCAGATCTCGTCCGCGGACGCGCCCAGCGCGCGGGCCAGGCGCTCGCGCGCTTCATCCAGGGCAACGCGCGCTTCACGCCCCCATCGATGGGTGCTCGACGGGTTGCCGAAACGCGGCCCGAAGAACGGAAGCATGGCCTCCAGCACTTCGGATCGGATCGGTGTGGTCGCGCTGTGGTCGAGGTAGATGGGATCGGGCATGAGGACTGAAATATAAACGGGATGGGAGATGGGAGATGGGAGATGGGAGACCTGAGATCACCTGCACGGCGATCAACGCAGAGTCTCAGGGCAGTTCCGCGCACCCGCTCCGGCTTGCTCATGAATCACAGCGAAATCGGATGGCAGTCTATCTCGGATCTCCCATCTCCATCTCCCATCTAGTCCAGTGTGAGCTTCCCCCGTTTGAAACGCGTCATGGCCATGACGATCAGGATCACGGACCCCGCGAGCAACAGGGCACTGGCCCACCCGACCAGTCGACCGGTACCCAGGGTCGTGAGTCGGGCGGCGAGCGACATGCGCGCCTCCGAGTCCAGGAACTGGATGAACAGGACGGGGCCGATGAACATCACCATCATGATGATGCCGAGCGTCTGCTGTGCCTGACGAACGGTCGCGGCCCGGAGTGAGATGAAGACCCCGATGCCGGCAAGCGTCGAGCAGGCGAGGGTCACCAGGACCAGCATGTACCCGACGTGGGTCGGCGATGGCGCCTGGATCCCCTCACCGACGTGCGTGATGGTGAGCGTGATCACGCCGACGACGATGTTGGCGGACGTGAACACGATCCCGTAGACAATCGCCGCGAGGACCTTGCCGAGCAGGATCGACGTGTCCGACAGCCGGCTCGCCAGCAGTGTCTCCAGCGTGTGTCGCTCGCGTTCCCCGGCGAAGGCGTCGGCAATCAGCGTGGACACCATGCCTGACGAGAGCAGCGGCCAGTACGCCAGCATCAGCGGCGACGTGAGCCAGAGTGGGCCCATCTGGAGCGGCGTGATGATCCCCAGCATCAGGAGCACGATCAGCGCCGAGAGTCCACCGCGCTTCAGGCGGAGCAACTGATCGCGGAATTCGAGCCACTCCTTCCATGCCACCGTGAGGATATCGGGCGCCATCATGTCGCACCCCGCGCCGGCGTGGTGCTGCCCGCGTCTTCGCGGACCAGCTCGAGGAACGTTTCCTCGAGCGTCTGCCGGTCATGCCGCACTTCATCGATGCCGACCCCCCGCTCGACCAGCATCGCCACGAGCGGTGCCGCACGCGCGCCCTCCGCGAAACGCACTTCGAGGACGCCATCGACCAGGGACGCCTCCACCACCCCCGGTACCGAGGCGGCCTCGCCCGCGATCACCGCATCGAGGCCAGTGCCCCTCACGCGAACGATGGGCGGGTCGTTGGGGCGCAGTGAGGCCGGTGGTCCCAGCGCCGCGAGCCGGCCGCGTCGAATCACGCCCACCAGGTCGCAGAGTCGCTCCGCCTCCACGAGGTTGTGCGTGGTGAGGAAGATCGTGACACCATGCCCCGCGGCCAGCGATGCCAGATCCTCACGCAGCGCGGCGCTGGCGACCGGATCGAGTCCGGCGGTGGGCTCATCGAGAAAGACCAGCGGGGGCCGGTGAAAGACGGCGCGCGCCACCGCGAGCTTCTGCTTCATCCCGCGACTCCACTTTCCGGCCGGTTCGCGGCGGCGATCCCAGAGGCCGAATTGCTCCAGCAGTTCACGGATGCGCGCCTGTCGTTCACCCGACGACATCCGCCAGATGCGTCCGGCAAAGTCGAGGTTCTGTTCCGCCGTCAACCGTTCGTAGAGGCCATGATGCTCCAGCAAGGCGCCGGCCCGCTCGCGAATCTGGTCGCCCTCCCGCCGTGTGTCGAAGCCGAGCACGCGCGCCGATCCAGCCGTGGGTTCCACCAGACCGAGGAACGCGCGAATCGCCGTCGTCTTTCCGGCGCCGTTCGGGCCAAGGAAGCCGAACACGATGCCGGCCGGGACTTCGAGCGACAGGTGATCCAGCGCCCGGATCGGGCCGAAGTCGCGAACCAGTCCCTCGGCCTGAATAGCGAGAGTGCTCACGCCGGCTTCAGCCTCTGCAGCACTGCCCGGACCGGGGCCGCATCCAGGCCGACGAGTTTCATCGGCAATGCGGTGAGGTGATAGTCGCCGGCAGCAACGTTCCGCAGGTCCAGATTTTCGAGCACGCAGGCGCCGCCTTGGAAGAGCGCGCGATGCACAGAGAGGGATTTGCTGTCCCGCGCGTCCACCGAGGGCGCGTCCACGCCAAGAAGTCGCAGGCCGCCGCGCAGAAGCTCCCGGATCGCGTCCTCGGCAATCCAGGGCCAGTGATCGGGGAAGGGACCCGCGGCGATGGACTGCCCGGTACGAAGGAGGAGCCGTCCGCCGGTAACGCTGCCAGCCAGACCTAACGACTGGACGGTCAGGGGTCCCTCGCGGTGCGAGACGTCCACGACGGTCGCCGGCCCGGTGAAGGAATCCAGTGGCAATGCGTCGGCCGTCGCCCAGCCGGCGTCGACATGAAACGGCGCGTCGGCATGGGTGCCGACGTGGGGACTGCCGGTGATGCTGCTGACGTTGACGCTGTCGCCGCGCGCCATGTCCCACGTCCAGCGGCACGAATACGGCGTGTCGCCCGGCCATTCCGGGGTGGAGGCGCTCACCATGACCGAGATGTCGATCAGCGACCCTCGTTCGTCCGGGGCACCGAGCGTCATGACGTGGCTGGGCCGGCCTCGAAGAACTTCCGCCGCACCTCCCACAACTCCGGGAAGAACCGCTGCCGGAGCGTGTGCTGGAGATACCGGGCGCCTAACGTGCCGCCGGTGCCGCCGGTATCGGGCCCGATGATGCGCTCCACGAGCTGCACGTGAAGATAGCGCCAGAGCTGAAAGCCCTGGTCGTACTCGAGCAGCGCTTCAGCCAGGAGGTACTCGGCTGACGGGCCGGGGCCGAGATACAGCTGCTCGAGCGTTGTCTGGTGACGATCGAGCAGCGCCAGGAAGAGGGATTGCAGCGTCGGCTGGTCGAGCGCCTGCTGAAGCAGCGGCGGCAGCGGACCATGTTCGTGCAGGACTGCGAGAAAATGCTCGTCCCGCAGGCCGCTCATGGCTTCGATGGCGCGGAACTGCGTGCTCTGACCGCCGCTCGACGAACCGAGGTGCCCTCGGAACTGCGCGAATCGTTGTGGTGGCAACGTGTCGAGCGCCGCGAGCTGTCCGGATACGATGCGCACCAGCGCGTTGACCCGTCGCATCGTGTGCAGCGCCGTCACCGTCTCCGCCGAGCGAAGATGATCGATCAGGTTGCGGAGTTCGTGGAGGATCACCTTGAACCAGAGCTCACTCGCCTGGTGAACCACGATGAAGAGCAGTTCATCAGGATGCTCGGGCCGCGATCGCAGCTGCTGGAGTTCCAGCAACTCGTCGACCTTGAGGTAGGTCCCGTAATTCACGTCAGATGTGTCGGCCATGAAGGAGCGAAGAGCGAAGAGCGAAGAGCGTGAGCTCAGAACGTTGAAACCTGCATCGCGACAACGTCATCAATCTGAACGGTCTCCGTCGTGTGGTACGGCTCGCCGTAACGCACGCGGATCAACGACCCGTAATGGGCAGCCTGGTGCCGAATGATGTCGAGCAGGGGTTCACCGTTCGGATAGACTTCGCCCGCCTGGGTGGCGCCCTCGAACTGCGACGCGTACGCAGCGATCGCCGCCAGCTTCTGTTCCATCACGTCGCTCACGTCAACCACGAACGTGGGCTTGAGGTAGTCCTCACGATACGTGATGGAGTGAAGCACCTTTCGCGGTCGATGGGCAGGGAGTCGAGGTTCGATGGTCTTGAGCCCCGACACAAAACAGGCATCGCGGACGAGCTCGGCTGTGACGCGATGATCCGGATGCCGGCCGAATGGAGAGGGCGCGGTCGTGATCACGACCGACGGCTTCAGGCGGCGAATCGCTCGCGCCACGGCGAGCCGCGTGTCCGGCCCATTCGCGAGGCCGCTATCCGGCAAACCCAGGTTCTCCCGGAGCGACAACCGCAGGATCGAGGCCGCTCGCGATGCCTCGTCAGTGCGTAGTGCAACCGAGCCGCGGCTGGCCATTTCGCCGGCCGAAAGGTCGAGGATGCCGACGCGATACCCCTGTAGCGCGGCCTTCAGGAGCGTTCCCCCGCACGTCAACTCGGCGTCGTCGGGGTGCGGAAAGATGGCGAGCAGGTCCACGGTTGACATGCGGGGAATGTAAGGCGCGAGCCGTCGTGAAGGGCCGAAACGAGGCGCAAAGCCAAGCTGACCACCCGGTTAAGGCATGATTACGAATGCATGACAGGTGCTCCCGCAAAGTGCTAAAACGCCGCACCTTGTGGCCGTTCCTCACGATGCGCACCGCGCCGATTTCCCGGAGGCCGGCTTTCCGGTCGGCTGCCGGACAACTCATCGGGGCATTCAGGGTGTCTAACCCGGCCGATAGCGCGATGCGGATTTCCGGCCGATCGCACGTAGGGCTCAATGGTCAGGATGTCGCCGCCGTCCGTCGCCGCACCCACCCCCAGAGGTGTCGATCATGCAGTTCCTTCGTACGCGCCGGTTCATCATAGCGGCCCTTCTGGTTGTCATCGGGGTGCCGGCCACATGGCTGCTTGCCCGCGATCGGACGACCACTGCAAGCACGCTGGTGAGCCAGGTCAAGCGCGGCGACTTCCGTGTAACGGTCACGACGTCCGGCGAGCTGCGCGCGCCGAAGTTCGTCCAGGTCACGCTGCCGCAGAACTCGATGCAGGCGCAGGTGTTCAACCTGAAGATCGCGTCCCTGGTGCCTGAAGGCTCGATCGTGAAGGCGGGAGATGTCGTCGCCGAAGTCGACCGCTCTCCGCTGGCGACCAAGCAGACCGAAGTCTCGTTGACGCTGCAGAAGGCAGAGGCTCAGTACGAGCAGGCCATGCTCGATTCGACGCTCAACCTCGGCAAGGCGCGCGAGGAGATGAAGACGATGGAGTTGTCGCTCGAGGAAAAGAAGATCGCGAAGGACCAGGCGATCTATGAAGCGCCGTCCGTGAAACGCCAGGCCGAGCTGGACTACGAGAAGGCTCAGCGTGCCATGGCTCAGGCGAAGGTCGACTACAAGACGAAGACCGAGCAGGCCATGGCGAAGATGCGCGAGGTCGGCGCGGATCGCGATCGCCAGAGGAATCTCCTGAAGAACATCATGGATGTCATGGCGGGGATGACGATCACTGCTCCCGCGCCCGGCATGGTGATCTACGTCAAGGAGTGGAGCGGCAAGAAGAAAACGGTGGGCTCGTCGGTGAACCCGTGGGAACCGGCGGTCGCCACGCTTCCGGATCTCTCCATCATGGAATCGCTCACCTATGTGAACGAGATCGACGTCCGCAAGCTCCGCGTCGGGCAGGCCGTGAAGGTGACGCTCGATGCCGATCCGTCGAAGCAGCTCCTTGGAACCGTGAAGCAGGTGGCGAACGTCGGTGAGCAGCGCCCTAACGCCGACGCGAAGGTCTTCGAAGTGGTCGTCAACATCGAGAAGCCGGATACTGCTTTGCGGCCCGGCATGACGACCGGCAATGAAGTCGAGACGCAGGCGTTGAAGGACGTCCTGTTCATTCCGCTCGACGCGCTGGTGGTGGAGGACGGTATACCGGTCGTCTTCAAGCAGGATGGCGGGCGCGTCATCAAGCAGGAAGTCGCCACGGGTGCGATGAACGATGACGAGGTCGTGATCATCAAGGGGCTCGAGGAAGGGGAGACGGTACTCCTCTCGCCGCCACTCAACCGCAACGAGCTCGAGGTCCAGCGATTGCCGGGCAGCGAGAACATGCCGGCACCAGGTGCGTCGGGCGACACGGCCCAGCGCCAGACGGTCCCGCCGGCGGCAACCGAGGAGAAGAAGGCGAGTCCCCCGGCCAGCGGTGCGCCGAAGGCGGCCGCGCCAGCGCCAGTTCGCAAGGGCTGACCGTGCGATTCGGCATGGCGACGCTGGCTGCGCTGCGCGCGCAGCTTACCGCGCATGTGTTGTTCGGCATGCGCACGGCCGCGGAGGCCGTCGTTCACAACAAACTGCGCGCTGGCCTGACCTCGCTCGGCATTCTGTTCGGTGTGGCCTCGGTGATCGCCATGCTGGCGATCGGACGTGGCGCCAAGCAGGAAATCCTGGCCCAGATGCAGCTCCTGGGCTCGAACAACATCGTCATCACGCCGCTGGTGGAGCAGAAGGAAGGAGAGGCGAAGCAGGAGGACGAGCCGGGCAAGAAGGAGGTCAAGCGCTATACGCCAGGACTGAGCTACCGCGATGTCGAGGCGATCCAGCGCATGGTTCCCGACGTCGATGTGGCGAGCGCCGAGATCGTGGTCAATACGACGATCACGCGTGAAGGACGACGGCGGTCAGGAAAGGTGGTCGGCGTCGACACCACGTACTTCCGGCTGACGAACGAGGCGCTGAGCGAAGGCTCGTTCTTCAGTCCGAGTCAGATCGAACGCGGCCGTCCGGTCGCCATCATCGGCTACGGCGTTCGCACACGGTTCTTCACCACCGAAGCGCCGGTCGGGCAGGCGATCAAGGTCGGCGATTCCTGGCTCACGGTGGTCGGGGTGCTGAAGGATCGCCGCGTGAGCAACGAGACCGCGCAGCGACTCGGCATCCGCGATCCGAACATGGACGTGTACGTGCCGGTGCGCACGATGCTGCTTCGCTATCGTGACCGTGCCCAGCTCAACCAGAAGGACGTGCAGGAAGCGAGTCGCGGCGGCGGTGCGGGCATCATCATCATCGCTGGACAGCAGCAGGCGGAGGAGTCCGAGGAGCAGCGTTCCGAGCGCACGAACCTCAATCAGCTCGACCGGATCATCGTGAGGGTGCAGGAGGCCGCGAAGGTGCCGGCGGTGGCGGAACTCCTCCAGCGGATGCTCGCCCGTCGCCACAACCAGGTCATCGATTTCGAGATCTCGGTGCCGGAGCTGCTCCTGCAGCAGGAGCAACGGACCCGCACGATCTTCAACATCGTCCTCGGCGCGATCGCGTCGATCTCGCTCATCGTCGGCGGGATCGGGATCATGAACATCATGCTGGCGTCGGTGCTCGAACGCACGCGCGAGATCGGAGTGCGGCGGGCCATGGGAGCCACGCAGAAGGACATCCTGTTCCAGTTCCTGAGCGAGGCCGTGATCATCAGCGTCGCCGGCGGCCTGGCGGGGATCATCGTCGGGGCGACGCTCAGCTTCGGCATCGAGCGGTTCGCCGAGATCCGGACGCTGGTGTCATACATCTCCATTGCCGTCGCCTTCGGCGTGTCCTTCACGGTGGGCCTGGTCTTCGGGATCGTGCCGGCGTGGCGCGCGGCCAAGGCGGACCCGGTGGTCAGTCTTCGATACGAGTGAGGAAGATGAGAACTTGCTTCTTGCTGGGTGCCTTGGTGCTGGCTGCGCGCGGTTCACACGCGCAAGGCGGTGCGGCTCCGGGTGCCGGACCGCTTACGCTGCAGCAGGCCATCGAGATGGCGCAGCGGAACGGACTGCAGGCGCAGGCGGCGTTAGGCACGCGCGACGCAGCCCGCGGACGGGACCGCGCCTTCGATGCGCGGCTGCTGCCGCAGTTTTCGTTGGCCGGGAACATGCCCGTCTATCAGCGCTCGATCATCGGCGTCATCCAGCCGGACGGCAGTACGCTTTTTCTCCCGCTCGAGGAGCGGCGCGCCGACCTGAACATGATCGTCAGCCAGCGCATCCCGCTTACTGGTGCCCAGGTGACGATGAGTTCGCGACTGAACAAGCGCACGGGGAACAGCGTGCCGGAAACCTGGAGTTCGTCGCCGTTCAGCTTGTCGATCTCGCAGCCACTCCTGCGGTCGAACGCGATCGGGTGGGAGCGCGAGCTGAACGGGCTCACGGCCGACATTGCCGAGCGGCAATACCTGGAAGCACGCGAGGACGTTGCCCTGCAGGCGTCCGGCGCCTACTTCGACTATTTCGCCGCCCAGGTGTCACTGCGCAACGCGACGCTCAACGCGGCCACCAATGACACTCTGTACCGGTTGAACCAGGGGCGGTTCGAAGTCGGGAAGATCAGCGAGAACGACCTGCTGCAGAGTGAGCTCGAGCAACTGCGCGCGCGGACCGCGCTCGATGGGGCGCGGCTCGAGCACGATCGCGCCCTGGCCGCGCTGCGGCTGGCGCTCAATGTCCGCACCGATGCACCGCTGGAGATCACCGTGACCTCTGCCGTCCCGGACTTCACGGCCGACACCGCGCTGGCGATCACGCAGGCGCTGAGAAACCTCTCGTCGGTGCGGAGCCTCGACCTTCAGGATGCCCAGGCCCGACGCAGCGTTTCGGAGGCGCGGTTCAATGGAGGCCCCGGGGCGACGCTGAATGCCTCATACGGCTACAATGCCACGGGTGGCGCGATGAACGACGTGTACCGCGACCTGAAGGAGGCGCAGCAGTTTTCGCTCAACCTGCAGGTCCCGCTCCTGACCTGGGGGGCGCGCTCGGGAGACATCCAGGCGGCAAAGGCGGAACTGCTGCGCGTGCAGAACACGACGCGCCTGGCGCGCGAGCAGGCGCGCCAGGACGCGCACTTCGCGGTGCTGCAGGTGTCACTGGCGCGGCGCCAGCTGGCGATTGCGGCCAAGGCGGACACCGTGGCCCAGAAGCGATTCGAGGTCGCGTACAATCGTTATGTGATCGGGCGGATTGACGTCGACCAGCTGTACCTGGCACAGAACGCGAAGGACCAGGCCCTTCTGGCGTATGTGCAGTCGTTGAGGGGATACTGGCAGGCGCATTATCGGCTCCGGCGAGTCACCCTGTACGATTTCGAGCGAGGGGTTGGGATCAGGTAGCTGATGAGCGAGTAGCGAGTAGCGAGTAGCGAGTAGCGAGCAGCGAGCAGCGATCAGCGATCAGCGATCAGCGATCAGCGATCAGCCTGACGCGGCTGCTTTGAGTCGCTTGTCAGGGTTCGCTTGCCGAGTTTGCGGATCTGAGCGTTGAGCATCCGGCCGACCTCGCCCGCCAGATCTCGTGCGTGGAGGGTTTGCTCTGCGGCGACATACTCCATATCAGACGCCAGGTCGAGATGGCTCTCGAGCTCCATGAGGGACCCACGCGCGATGGCGAGATGTCGCACGTTGTCTGCCTTCGATAATCGCCCTCTGCCCTCAGCGATGTTCCCGGCAATCGAAACCGCGGCGCGGAGGATTTGATCGGAGAGAGCGTATTGTACCTCGCGCGGTAGCAGCCGACATACTTTCCGGCAAGCAGTCGCCAGATCCCTTGCGCGCTGCCACACGATCAGATCCCGGTGGCTGCGGATTGTTGAGGTGGAGTTCACCTCGCGAAAGTGCACTGCCGATCTGAAATGACCAGCATCTCTACAACGCGGAGTGGGTTGTTGGAACGCAGCACGGATCAACGATCGCCGCTGCCAATTGCCAGTCCCTGATCGCTGATCGCTGATCCCTGATCGCTGATCGCTGCTCGCTATTCGTACCTCAGCGCTTCCACCGGATTCAGCTTCGCCGCCCTTCGAGCGGGCACCAGGCCGAACACGATTCCTATCGCGATAGACACCGTCACCGCGACCACTGTCTGGTTCAGTGGCGTCGACCCACTGGCATTGATCGCCATGCTTATCAGGCGCCCTAAGCCCAGCCCCGCGGCGACGCCAATCACCCCTCCGATCCCCGTGAGCGTCGCCGATTCGATCAGGAACTGCATCATGATGTCGCGCCGCGTCGCCCCCACGGCCTTCCGCAACCCGATTTCGCGCGTCCGGCTCGTGACCGACACCATCATGATCGCCATGACACCGATGCCGCCGACCAGCAGCGCCACGGATGACAATGACACCATCACCAGGAAGAACGCGCCCGTCAGCTGGCTGAAGAGGTCGAGAATCTGATCCTGCGTGATGAGGTCGAAGCTGTTCCGATCGGATGGACGCAGGCCGCGTCGCTCTCGTAGCGCCACCGTGACCGCCTCTTGGGCATCCGCGACGGTGACTCCCTTGCGCGGCTTCACTGGGATGAACAGGGCGTTCGTCTTGTCGACGTCGTACTGCTGATCCATCGTCCGGAATGGAATGATCGCGCCGTTCTCGGCGCCTGGCGGCGTGAAGATGTTCTTCGCCGGGGCGTAGAGCCCGATCACTTCGCAGGGCCGCCCCCCAACGCTCAACGTCCGGCCAATCGGGTTCACGCGACCGAAGAGTCGGCGGGCATGGCTCTCATCGACGACGACAACGTTCGCGCCGGTCTTCATCTCGTTCCGCGTGAACCAGCGCCCGAGCACCAGCTCACCGCCCATGATCTCGGTGAAGCCGTCATCGGCGCCGTTGAGCGTCGTGGGCTGGGATCGGACGCCACCGTACTCCAGCCGGGCCAGCGTCTGCGCCCAGATGGCCGCGTATCCGATCTCCGGGAGCGAGGCGATCACATCGGCCTCTTCGGATCGGAGATCCGGGCGCACCCGCACCCACTTGGGCAGTGCGTCGGGATTCAGCGGCGTCTGCGAGAAGACCTTCATGACGTAGAAGGTCGTCGGCCCCGCCACCTCGATGGTCCGCACGATCTGCTGCTGGATGCCGTTCACGATCGTCGCCATCGCCATCACGGTGCTGATGCCGATCACCACGCCGAGGATCGTGAGGGCCGAGCGCAGCTTGCTGGTGCGCAGGGTCGTCACGGCGACGGCGACGTTCTCTTGAACCGTATCGATCAGGTTCATTTCACACCGGATGGCGGATGGCGGATGTCGGATGGCGGATGGCAGACGAACGGCATCAATCAGCCCGCAGTGAGGCGACCGGATCAAGTCGAGCGGCACGGCGGGCCGGATAAACCCCGAACAGGATCCCGACCCCGGCGCCTAACGTAAGCGCCACCCCGATCGACCAGCTCGTCACGCGCGCCGGCAGGGGCGAGACCTGCGCCACCAGGCTGGCCAGCGCCCACCCCCACAGCACTCCGATGATGCCGCCCAGCGTGGCGAGCACGATCGCCTCGGCCAGGAACTGGCGTTCGATGTCCTGCGATCGCGCGCCCACCGCCTTGCGGATCCCGATTTCGTGTGTGCGCTCCGACACCGACATCAGCATGATGTTCATGATCACGATGCCGCCCACGACGATCCCGATCCCGACGACCGCGGGCAGCACCGCGAACAGCACGCGGGTCAGCGTCTTCCAGAACTCGACCAGCGCGTCCGATGTCTCGATGGAGAAGTTGTTCTCCTCCGCTGGCCGGAGGCGCCGGCCGACGCGCATCGCCTCCTCGGCGCGCTGCATGGCGGGACCGACGTCCACGGCGTTCGCCATCTTTACGGAGACGGTCGTCGTGTTGCGCCGCCCGTACAGCATCTCGAACCGCGTGATGGGCATCAGGACGAACCCATCGAACGACTGGCCCAGCACACGGCCCTTGCGCGCGTTCACACCGACGATCTCGAACTGTTCACCGAGAATCCGGATGGATCGACCGACCGGATCGACCGACTCGAAGAGGTTCTCGGCGATCTGCGAGCCGATCACGACCGCGGCGCGACGCTCGGCGACGTCCAGTTCGGTGAGTGGGCGCCCCGACGCGACGCGGTAGTCCTGGACCACCTGATACGGCGGCGTGACGCCAAGGATGAGCGCGTCGCCTAACGAACGGTTCCCCCAGACGAGGTCGGCCTGGGGCGTCGGCCAGCCGCTCTGGAGGCTGATCGCCACGGCGTCGGGAATCGCGGCCATGATGATCTCCGCGTCTTCCGGTCCGATCTTGGGACGGCGCTGGGCCCGGCGCCAATCATCGTCCGAGAAGCGCGCGAAGTTGATCGGAGTTCTGCGTACTTGAAAAGAATTTGCGCCGATGATCGCGCCGGCGACGTTCTCCCGCACGTACGCATTCATCCCCTGGATGATCGCGACGACGGCGACCAGGAACGTCACCGAAACGATGACGCCGAGGAGCGTGAAGAACGAGCGGAGCTTGTTGGCCCGGATCTGACCGAGGGCCGAAGCGATCACATCGGTGAAACGCACCCCCGTAATCTAGATGCAGCGCAAAGCGCAAAGCGCAACGGGCAGGCGGAGGGTCGAGCGCAGGAAGCCGGCATTTCCCTCAGCGCTCAGCTTATTCGTGCCTCAGGGCCTCGACCGGATCCAGATTCGCCGCCCGTGCCGCTGGAGCCATCCCGAACAGGATTCCCGTAAGAGCGGCAGCGCCGAGTGCCGCGACGACCGCCGACGCGGGAACGGACGCCGGAATGGGCGTCGCGCTGCGAATGCCGATCGCGAGCAGCGCGCCCAGTCCCAGGCCCACCGCGGCCCCGATGCTGGTCAACGTCGCCGCCTCCACGAGGAACTGCCACAGGATCGTGGCGCGCGTCGCCCCAAGCGCCTTGCGGACGCCGATCTCACGCGTGCGCTCAGTGACCGAGATCATCATGATCGCCACGACGCCAACGCCGCCCACCAGCAGCCCCACCGCCGACAGGGTCAGGCCGACGAGGAAAATCGCCCCGAACAGCTGGTCGAAGACTTCCATCAGCCGGTCCTGACCGACCAGCGCGAAGTTGTTAGGCTGCGCGGGGCGCAGACCGCGATGGGCGCGCATCACGGCCGTCACTTCGTCCATCACTCCTTCGCGGTTGGCCGGGTCGCGCGGCTTCACGGTGAGCATGATCCAGCGTCCGCTGGCCCCCAGGTGACGTCGCGCGGACTCCAGCGGGACGATGACCTTGGGTCGATTCGGCCCACGTCCGTCCATCGTCTTCAGGAAGCCAGCGGTCGCTTGGTAGACGCCGATCACCTGGAACGACTGCTCGTTGAGCTGGACACTCTTCCCGATCGGGTCGGACTGCCCGAACAATTGCTTGGCGAGCGTGTCGTTCAGAATCGCCACCATGGCGGCGGCGTTGTTTTCCTGCTCGGTGAAGTTCCGGCCCGGCAGGATGTCGCCGCCGTCCGTTTCGAGCCACTGAGGCCCGTAGGCCTCGTAGTTGACCGAGCTCAGGTTCCGGTCATGGTACTTCACCGTCATGCCGCCGAAGAACATCGGGACGGCGGCCTGCACGCTGGGGAGTTCCCTGATCAGGCGCCACTCGGCCAGAGTGACGGGCGGGTTCCGCCGGTCGGCGCAGGTATCGTCCGAGCCGTCGCAACTGTTGATGCCGATCCCGCGTCGCCGGACCATGAATGTCGAGGCACCCATCTCGTTCACGTCGGACTCGAAGCTGGCGCTGATCCCGTGAATGGCCGCGCCCATGCCGACCACGACGAACACGCCGACGGCCACCCCCATGATGGTGAGGGCAGCTCGCACCTTGTTCGAGCGGATCGCATCCAGTGCGATGCCGACCCCTTCGAGTGTCGTGAGCATCCGGGACCAGAGGCGCATGCCGTTCACTCCCGCTGGAGCGCGATGATGGGATCGAGGCGAGCCGCGCGCGTTGCCGGATAGAACCCGGCCACGATGCCCACGCCCGCGCCGACCACGACGGCTGCGCCGATCGACCAGGGCGCGACCGAGGCGGGCAGGGGCGTGAGCGCCGAGACCAGCTTGGCCATCCCCACACCTAACGAGATGCCGATGATGGCGCCCATCACGCTCAGCGTCGCTGCCTCGACCAGGAACTGGCGGCGGATGTCCCGCTGGCGTGCGCCGATGGCCTTGCGAATCCCGATCTCATGCGTGCGCTCTGCCACCGCCACCAGCATGATGTTCATGATCACCATCGCGCCCACGATCAGCCCGATCGCCGGCAGCGCGGTGCCGAAGACGATCATCCGCCCGCGCAGCTCGGCGAAGAAGGACAGAGCGTCGTCGGACGTCTCCATGGTGAAGTTGTCCGACTGGGAAGGCGAGAGTCCGCGGAAACTGCGCATCACCGATCGCACTTCCTCCATCGCGTCCGACAGGACGTCCTCGCGCGGCGCCTGGACGACCAGTCCGTCGATGTCGCCGCGCGGGTTGGTGGCGCGGGAGAGCGGCGACTGGTATGGCGCGATGGCCATGCGATCCATCGAGAAGCCGAAGATCGAACCCTGCTTCTCCATGACGCCGATGACCTGGTACGGCGTGTTGGCGATCCGCAGTTCGCGACCGAGCGGGTCGAGGTCCGGGAAGAAGTGCTCCACGATTTCCGTCCCGATCACGACGACCGGTGTGCCCAGTTGCGCCTCCTGCGGCGTGAACGCGCGGCCTCGTTCGATCTCGTATTTCTTGATCTGGAAGTACGACGCCTCGGTACCGAAGGCCATGACCTGGCGGGGGCGGCTGAATGCAGAAGTCGCGTAGATGAATCGGACGTTCTCGACGGCCGACCGAACCCCGCCCGGAAGCACCTCGCGAACCACTTTCACGTCGGATTCCGTGATCCGCGGCCGCCGGCTCCATTCGCGCCAGGTGGAATCCGTCACGTCGCCGACAAAGACGTCAGGCATGCGCCGCAGCGTGAACGTGTTCACGCCAAGGATGCGGGCCGCGAACTCGTCCGTCATGTAGCGACTCATCCCCTCGACGATCGAGACGACCGCGATCAGGAACATCACGCCGATCATGACGCCGAGCAGCGTGAAGAAGCTCTTCAGCTTCTGGACGCGGATCTGTGCCAAGGCGAGGCGAACGGATTCGTAAAAGGCCACTGGTACCGGTTTTGGGGACGTCCGTGGTCCCAGTTCTTACGTTGCAAAGGTCACGGTGGTGTCAGTCAGGCAAGTCGAAGACCAAAGACCAAAGAGCAGCACGCGGAGACGCGGAGGCGCGGAGGGACGTGCTTCGCCTCCGCGCCTCCGCGTGACATTCCTTTGGCCCTGGACTTTGGACTTCGACTTAGACCGGCAATCCCACCTTCTGGGCATAGGTCTGCCGCCGGTCGTCGCTGGCAATGACGCCGTCCCGAAGCACGACCACCCGACGTGCATGCGCGGCGATGTCCGCTTCGTGCGTGACCATGATCACGGTCTGCCCATGAGCCGCCAGTCCCTCGAATACGTTCATGATCTCGGAGGACGTCTGCGAGTCCAGGTTGCCCGTCGGCTCGTCGGCCAGCAGGATCGAGGGTTCGTTCACCAGGGCGCGCGCGATGGCCACGCGCTGGCGCTGACCACCAGACAATTCGTTCGGCCGGTGCATCATGCGGTCAGCGAGCTGCACGCGCTCGAGCGCCCCCGTTGCTCTCCGCTTCCGCTCCGCCGACGAAACGCCGGCGTAGACCAGCGGAAGCTCGACGTTATGCAGCGCCGTGGCGCGGGGAAGCAGGTTGAACGTCTGGAAGACGAACCCGATCTCCTTGTTCCGCACGCGGGCCAACTGGTCGTCGGACATCTTCGAGACCATCTGTCCGTTCAGCCAGTACTCGCCTGACGACGGGGTGTCGAGACACCCGATCAGGTTCATGAGCGTCGACTTGCCCGAGCCTGATGGGCCCATGATCGCCACGTACTCGTTCCGGCGAACCGCGAGATCGACGCCGCGCAACGCGTGCACGACCTCGCCGCCCATGTCGTAGTCCCGTGTCAGTGCCCGGGTCACGATGACCCAGTCGCGTCCCGGGGTCGCTCCTTGCTCCAGGACAACGGCCTTTCGCTCGGCGGTAGTGGGAAGCGGATCTTCGTCCGTCATGCTGTGACCGGGTGACTTCAGGAAATCGCTCACGACTTGGCGTCCTTGGCGGCTGGCGTGGGGGCGGCGGCCTCCTTCACGAGGGCGCCATCCTTCAATTCGCGGATTGCCTGGTACGTTCCCCCGACAATCCGCTCGCCGGCCTTGAGACCCGACAGGACCTCGAAATACCGATCCCCGGCGATTCCTACTTTTACGGGCCGGAAGGTCACTTTGTTGTCCGAACCGACCACAAAGACCCCTTCCACGTCACGCTTGCCCACTTCCTTGGCCGGCGTGGTGCCGACACGCACGGCCGAATCGGCCGCATTCAGTTCCTCGTTCTCACGCACGGTGAGCGCGATGATCGGAATCGACAGCGCCTTGGCCCGGATGTCGGTCACGACCTTGGCGGTGGCCGAGAAGTCGGGACGTGTTTCCTGGGGTGGGTTGAGCAGCTGGACGCGGACCTCGTAGTCCACCGCCTGCTCCGTCGTGGCGCCCGTCGAAGCGCCGCGCACCGAGCTGTGGGAGATCTCGACGACCTTGCCGATGAACGTCGTGTCGGGGAAGGCGTCGATCTGGACCACCGCGGAGTCGCCGAGCGAGATGCGCGCGACGTCGGTCTCGTCGACTTTCACGATCGTCTCGAGGACGCTCATGTCACTGATGGTGAGGAGCGTGGCCGCGTCCTTGTTGAACGTGCCCGGCACCGCCGTCTCACCCTGCTCGACGACGAGCCTCGTTATGCGGCCGCTCATCGGGGCCAGGATGGTCGTCTTGCCAAGGCTGTTCTTCGCGTCCCGGACCGACGCGTTCGACTGCTCCACGTTGAAGTCGGAGGCCTCGAGCAACGCCTGATTCACTTCCATCTGTGTCCGCGTCTGCTCGAGGTCCGCTTCGGAAACGAGCTGCGAATTGGTCTTGCGGATCTCGACGTTGCGGTCGTAGGAACGCTTGGCCTGAAGGAAGTTCGCGCGGGCCTGGGCCGCCTGCGCCTTGGCGGACGACAGCGCCGCCTCGGCACGCTGGACGGCAGCCTCGTACTGCTCCGGGTCGATCTGGAGGAGGAAGTCACCGCGCTTCACCATCTGGCCTTCCTTCACGGCCAGCCTGACGATGCGTCCGGAGATGTCGGCGGCCACGTCGACCTTGGTGCGGGGCTGCACCTGGCCACTGGCGGTCACCGAGGCGACGAGGTCGCGGGAGTCGACGGCCTCGATGCGGACTTCGGTGGGCTTCTCGCCGCGCCGCGCGGCCGTGATGGCGAAGAACGCCCCGACGCCAACGACCACTGCGCCAGCAATCCCCCACTTCATCTTCTTGCTCATCTATGCCGTTCCTCTGGGGTCTATCGGAGTGGTCTGCCCACGGCGCGTTCCAGCTCGGCGTAGGCTTTATGAAATTCGTACGTCGCGTTGATCAAGTTGGTGCTCTCGCGCTCGAAGTCACTTCGGGCCTGCGAGACTTCAGTAAAGTTAGTCGCGCCGACACGATACCTCTCCACGGCGAGGTCCATCGCCTGTTGGGCCGCTTCTCGCGTCAGCTGCTGCAACTGGACCGTCTGGTACTGGGTGAGGAGGTTCCGGTGCGCGGTGCTGACCTCGGTGGCCATCTGCAGTTGCTGCGCTCGGACGGCGTACCGCGCATCGTTCCGCTGCGACGTGGCGACCTGGATCTGTTCCTCACGCTGGAATCCATTGAAGATCGGAAGGGAGAGCGTGACGCTGTAGCCGAACGGATTCTTGCTGAAGTTGAAGGGGAACTGCTCGTTCCCGGCACGCATCGCTGCCGCGTCTGCGTCCGAAAATACGATCTGGTCACAGGTGCCGCGGGGAGCGAGGCCCGCCCCGGCACGGATTGAGTCAGTCGTCAGGCATGATCGCCGGGAGGCCTCGGTCGAAAGCGCCGCCTGGGCGATCGCTGGTTCGATGTTCGTTTGCTGCAGAGAGTTCCCGCTGAATCCGGTGCTCAAGCTGAGCGACGGAAGGTAGGAACCACGGTTCTGCCTGACCGCGACTTCCGCCGCGTTCTGGCGGGCCTCGGCGGCCAGAAGGGACGGGTTGGCCCGGCGCGCCATTTCCATCAGCTCACTGATCTGAACGGTCGGCTCGGTAATGGGGAAAGTCGTGGTGAGCCGCACGCCTTCCATCCGGTCGATGCCCATATCCTGGAACAGCCGCTGCAGCTGGTTCTCGAAGTTGTTGCGCTCGCGCAGTTGGCCAACGCGGGCCTGGCCCACCACGACTTCCGAGCGGCGCACCTCGAGGGACGTCGCCGCACCTACTGCCTCGCGAGCCCGGTTCAGATCAAGCTGCGCCTGCGCGTTTGCCAGGAGCGTGTCCTGCAGGGCGGCGGTTGCCTGCGCCTGCAACACGTTCAGGTACTGAGTCACAACCTGCGACCGTGTGGAGGCAGCCGACCGATTCACATCGGCCTCGGACGCGTTCAGGTTCGCCTTGGCGACGCGCGGCTGGAGGAGGGTCCTCATGTTGTAGAACGCCGAGATGCCAATCGAGTAATTGGAGCTCAAGACATCCGACGGCGCGCCAAACTGCTGGCCTTCGAAGACCGAGTTGCCCCCTGCCCGGAAGCTCCCGGTGAGGTTCGAGTTTACCGAGGGAAGGAAGGAGCCGTACGCCGTACGCAGACTCGCACCCGACCGATTGCGCGCCGACAGCGATTGCAGGTGCGTCGGATTGTTGCGAAGCGCCAGCTGAACCGCTTCCTCGAGCGTGAGGATCGGACCACTGGTCTGGGGCTGCGCAGCGGGCTGGCCCTGGGCGAACGCCGCGGACGAGGCGGCCACAAGCAGGAATGCGCTGAGTGCGTGTCTCATGAGGTCTCGGGTCCCGATCAGGATGTTCGAAAGCTGCCATTCGTACGGGGGGTCCGCGGAATGGGTTTCAGGCGATTTCCACTCAAGTAGAGACGCCGTCTCTCCCCTTGAGAGTTGCCTTGCTTTTGTGATCGGGCCCGCGTCAGGCGGGCGGGGGGTCGTCGCGCACTGCGACGAGGGCCCTCGATGGCAGCGCCACCTTGAGTAACTGTCCGGACTTGTCGACCCAGATGTCGTGGACCTCGCCGCCCGAGACGGTCGCGCGAAGATGTGTCGCGACCAGATCGTGATTGCCGATCTGCAACGTCTCGTCGCCGACCGTAGACATGGTGATGCTTGCCTGCACATTGCTGCGCCGCGGGAAAACCACCGGCATCCCGCCCTCACGGGAACGCAGGACGAGGAACCAGTGATGGTGAATGATCTCATCATCCAGAAGCAGCGCGCCCGCGGGGACGATGTACTCCCGGGCGGCCGTTCCACGGCCGCTCGCGAGTGTCGCGTTCAAACGACCTCGTGCGACGGCGCCTTTCCACGACTCGCTGGCGGCGCCGCTGCGCGTCGTTACCTGGTAGTCGACAACGGCACCCTGCGGACCAGTGCGGAGCTCAGGCGTGATCTTGCGATCGCCGTACGTAACGTCAGCACGGGCAACGTATTCCGTCATGTCTCCCCTGCTCATCGCCGTGATGCGGAAGTTCTCACGACCGGCCGTTCTGCCGCTGACGGTTATGGTGAAGCTCCCTTCGTCGGCGATTCGACTGCCCTGCGTTTGAGCGGGGCTGGGAAGCGCGGTAAATGCCGCGGCAAGGATAATGGCGGTAACCATGGCAACAAGAATACACAATGCTGAACCGGACGTTCGCTCTGGACGGAATTGCATCACGTTAACCAGTTGCAGCGACGCGCGTTAGCCAAATCGACCCAGCATTGCCGAAAGGACCACGACTGACGACCATTCAATCGACCGCTGCCCTCCACGAAGACGGCGGCCCCGAGCATTCGCACCCTGGAGGCACTGATACGCTCGCCGGGATCTAACCCAGGCATCAGGATCGTTCCGACCTGGTGGCTCCTGCTCACGGGCGCCGCCGTGTTCGGCATTGCCATCTGGCTCCGATCGCTCTCGCTGTCGGTTGTCCTGGCCTCACTCGGCGCGGCTGCACTGGCGGCTGTCCTTGTCCACCGCGCGCACACCGGGGCACCCGGGTGGTTGGTCTCGGGTGTGTTGATCGTCACGCTCGCCGTCGCACTTGTCTTCCAGCGGCGTTTGAGCGGCATCGAACGGACCTGGGATCAATACTCCGCTCGCGTCGCGGAGGAAGGAACGGTGATGCTTCGCGAGGCAGTGCAGCGCGAAGTGGCCCTTCTCGACACGATGGCGCAGGCGGCGCTCTCGGCTCCAGTCGATGCGGCGCGGGCCTTCGACTACCTCGCGGCCCTTGGTCCTTTCCCGTCGTATCGTGGTGTTGTGCTCTCCGACAGGAACGGGCCGCTGGCGTGGTCTGGCTCACTGCGGTCGCCCGAAGCTGCGGCGGGTGAAGCATCCGGAATCCAGTGGACGCCGTTCTACATCGTCATCCGTCGCGTGGCACGTGGGGATGGCCGGGTCGCCACGGCCGACGCCGTCCTGCACGCCGAGCCCCCTGCCGATCGGATTGCCGGTTCACTCGATGCGGGCTTGCGGCTGGGTCCCGAGTTAGCCGGATTTGCCTACCGGGATGTCGACCGGACGGCCTCCGGCGAATGGCAGCTCATGCCAGTTGGAGACCGGTTTGTCGCGGCGCAGCCGCGGCTCCTGTCGCAGGGCGAGGCGGTTCAGCGCGTTTCCGAGTCGGCGCGGACGTGGGGCGGACTTGGTCTCCTGATCGCCTGCTGTATCCTCGTTGGCATTACGTGGCGCCGGCCCTCGTCACTCGCGCGGCGCTTCGCGGTGCTGGCCGCTCTCCTGGCGCTGGTGGTCATCCTGCCGTTCAGCGCCTACAGCAATCAGTCCTCGATCTTTGATCCGGGCGTCTACTACGCGCCGTTCCTCGGTCCGCTGTCGGGATCCGTGGCGGCGCTGGCTGCCACCAGCGCCCTGGCCTTGCTCGGTTTCTTCGCACTGGGACGCGCGGGGGTGCACTTCCGCGGGCGCTGGATTCCAGCGATCGCCGTCGTTGCGGTGGCCGCGTTAGGCCCGTTCCTGCTTCGCGATCTGGCCCGCGGCATCGCATTGCCGGGTCGCGGAGCAACGATCCAGCTCTGGCTATCGTGGCAGGTGCCGCTGTTCCTTGCGGCGGCGGCGACGCTCCTCGCCGGAGCGAGCGCGGGTCGCATGATGTTGGGCCGGAGCAACGGCGTGAGTCCATGGATAGCGCCAGCCGTCGCCGCGCTGGCGGCGCTGCTGGCTCCCCTGCTCTGGCTGGCGCCGGGCCGCTGGCCGTCCTGGTACGTGGTGCTGTGGATCATGGCGATGGCGGCGCTCGCCCTGGCCCGCCGTTCGAGGGCACTGGTCGCGAGCGCGGGGATGGTTGCCGCATGCGGTGCGACGACACTCACCTGGTACGCCGTCTCGCGGGCCCGAGTGCAGTTGGCCGAAAGCGAAGTGGCTCGCCTTTCCACGCCCGATCCCGGCACGCGCGAACTCACGGAGCGTCTCGCGGAATCCATTCGAGGCGCGGAGCCACCCACCGAACGCGCCGACCTCCTCCGTCGCTTCGTCGAGTCGCCGCTCGCGGCGGCCGGCAATCCGGTGGAGCTCGCGAGCTGGAGGCCCGGCGACCTGCGCCCGCATGCCGAGCTGCGCATCCGCGATTTCGCCAGCCGTGTGGAGGGCGAATCAGACCTCGTTATGCGGGCGCGCGATTCGGGCGAGACCGTCTGGCGGCTGGCGGAATCATCCCAGGGACGACAGACGCTGGCGGCCGTGCCTCATGCCGACGGGAGCGTGACCACCATCGTCGTCGCCCCACAGTCACGGCTCGTTCAGGAGGATCCGTTCTCATTGCTGGCGGGACTCTCGCGCCCAACGGCCACGGAACCTCCCTATGACCTGGTCCTCACGACGCTGCCGTCTCCAGTGCCGCTGTCCGAACGACCGACGTGGGAACGCAAGGGGAATGAGTTGCACGGCGACTGGCTGGTCCCCGGGGCGGGTGAGGGAGCGCGGGCTCACGTCGAAGTCGAGCTTCGTGGACTGGATGTGCTGGCGCCGCGCGGCGCCCTGATCGTGCTGCTCGACCTGCTCATTCTCGCCGTCCTGTGGACGGTGGTGGCCATGTCCGACGGTGGCGTCGTGCGCTGGGCTCGTTCGCGCCTTGGCTCCTGGTCAGGCAGCTATCGCGGGCAGCTCACCGTCACGCTGTTCGCGTTCTTCATGATTCCCGCCGCCGCGTTCGCGCTCTGGTCCTACTCGCGACTCATTCAGTCGGACCAGGAATCCCGCGTGCTGTTGTTGCGTGAGACGTTGCGCGCCGTGGCCGCGATCGGAGCGGCGGACAACCTGGCGGCGGTGAGCGAGCGCTTCGACACACCGCTCCTGGCGTATCAGGGCGGTCAGCTGGTTCGCGCCAGCGACTCGCTGTATTCCCAACTGGCGCCGGTGGGTCGATACCTGCCGCCCGCTGTTGCCATCGGGCTGGGCGTGGAAGGCGAAGTCACGATGACGTCACGGCCGGTCGTGGCCAGCGTGCCGCTCTTGTTAGGCTATCGCCCCTTTGCCATGTCGGGCGGCGCGCGCGCCGTGCTGGCGGCGCCGGCGCCGTTTACGGAACGGGTCCTCGATCGCGAGCGGCGCGACATCGGCGTGCTGGTGCTCTTCGCCGCTTCGCTCGGCGCGCTGGCAGCGCTCGGGCTCTCGGGGCTTGCCGCCCGCGAGCTCGAACGGCCCGTCGGCGCGTTGCGATTGGCGGCGCTCAGGATCGCCCGCGGCGAGCGGTACCCGCCACCTGAGCGTGCTCCGGCCCGGGAATTCGTGCCGGTGTTCTCCGCCTTCGAGCGGATGGACGCCGACCTGGCGTCGAGTCGCGCCGCACTCCAGGAGGCGCAGCGACGGACGGAATCCGTCCTTCGCGACGTGGCGAGCGGTGTCATTGCCGTAGACAAGGATGGCCGTGTCATGCTGGCCAATCCCGGCGCGGATGCCCTGCTGGGCCGGCAGGTCACGCTCGGCCTGACGCTGCGTCAGCTCGGCGAAACCGGCCTTGCCGCGCGCACGGAGACGTTCCTCGCCGGCACCGGCGCGGAGGATGGCTTCGACGAGACGATCAACGGCCGCCAGGTCAGGGGCAGTCTTGCCCACCTGGAGCGCGGCACCGGAGGAGCGGTACTCACGCTCGAGGACGTGACCGAGCTGGCGCGGGCGCAGCGGGTGCTGGCATGGGGAGAAATGGCGCGGCAGGTGGCGCACGAGATCAAGAATCCGTTGACGCCGATCCGGCTCGGTGTGCAGCACCTTCGCCGGGCGCGTGGCGACAGCCGCGTCGACTTCGCCCGCATCTTCGAGCAGAACGTCGAGCGGATCCTCGCCGAAATCGATCGCCTCGATGAAATCGCGCGCGCCTTCAGCCGCTACGGGATGAGTCCCGCCGAACGGCTCGATCCCGTTCCGCTCGACGTCGGCGCGATCACGCGGGACGTGGTCGATCTCGAACGAATGGCCGCGGACGGCGTGGTCTGGCACCTGTCAGCGCCCGTCAATCCGGTGATGGGACTCGCCCGCGACGATGAACTGCGCGAGGTGCTGCTCAACGTGATGGAGAACGCTCGTCAGGCAGGTGCGAACCGGATCGACGTGGAAGTCTCGGCGGGACCGGAACGCGTCGAGGTGGTCGTGCGCGACGACGGCGATGGCGTGGCGCCGGAGGATCTGGAACGGATCTTCGAGCCGAGGTTCTCGACACGAACGTCGGGGAGCGGATTGGGGCTGGCCATCAGCCGGAACATGGTGGAAGCGTGGGGCGGTCGCATGCACGCCGAGCCTGCGTCAGGGCGTGGTACCGTGATGCGGATCTCGCTCGTCGGCAGCGACTCGCGGTAAATTTCAGCCATGGCGGTCACTCCATTCGACGGCGTGCGATCGATCCGGCACACGCCACCACAATCGCAACCGAACGTCGTCACGCAGGAGTTGCCCGCTCACCTGGTCGGCTGGCAGCTCCCGCCGGATTGGCGCTGGGGAAGCGAGGGCGTGCGCCAGGAATACCGGCACTATCAGGAGATCATCGATGCGCTCGGACGTTCACTGGCGCTGGTGACGGCGCCGGATCCGGCGCATTCGTCCTGGCTGGCGAAGGAGGCGCGATACCTCGCGCACCGCAATCACTCGTCGATACCCACGACCTACCACTACTGGTCGATGTATCGCGAGAGCCGGCGTGGGCCCGGCTATCTCCGTCGCTGGCTCGCGGCGGAAACCGTCGGATCGCGCGCCCGACGGTTGGGGCGCGAACCGATTCCCACCGTGCTGCGGGTGCTTCGCTCGGTGGGATCAGCCATCGTCTACCTGCACGACACCGGTCAGGCGCACGGCGACATTTCGCCGGAATCGGTGTGGATGGCTCCTGCCGGCCGCACATGGATCCTCGGCTGGCAGTGGGCGGTTCCGCGGAACGATATCCCTACCGGCCTGTCTCCCGATCCGCGTTGGACACCCTGGCCGCCGGAGTGGAACTCGACCGGATGGGCGCCGACCTTCGCGTCGGATCAGTGGATGCTCGCGGCTACCTGCTTCGCTTCTCTCACCGGTGAGCTTCCGCCATCGGAGAACGTTCCGCCGCTCGATCTGATTCATCCGGGAGTGCCCCAGGCGGTCGTCGACATCCTTGGCCGTGCGCTGTCACGGGAACCCGGAGACCGGTTCCCAACCGTTTCGGCGCTGTTGCGCACTTTCGAGCACGCGGGCGCCACGCCGCGACATACCGGGGAGCGTGAAGTGCCGGAGCGCGCGCAATCAGACGAGGCTCGCCTGCGCTGGGCGGTTGGGGACGATTACGAGATCCTCGGCTTCCTGGGCCGCGGCACCTTCGGGAGTGTCTGGCGGGCCCGGGATCTCTCGCTCGAGCGTGAAGTCGCGCTCAAGGTCCTGCATCCGCATGTCGTGCTGGATCAGAAGGCCGTCGCGCGATTCCGTCGCGAGGCACGTCTCGCCGCGCAGCTCGTGCATCCCGCCATCATCCCGATCTTCGACTGGGACGACCTTGGCGAAGTGTCCTGGTACACGATGGAGCTCGCGGAAGGCGGCTCCGTCGCGGATCTCGTCGCGCGCGCCGGGCCGCGGCCGTTCGATGAGGTCGCGCCGCAGGTAGATGCAGTCCTCGACGCGCTCGCCGCGGCCCACAGCAACGGAATCATCCACCGTGACCTCAAGCCCGAGAACATCCTCATCGACCGATACCGTCGCTGGCGCATCACCGACTTCGGCATCGCGAAGGGCGAGGATGAGCCGGGAGGAGCGACGGGGACTCCGGCGTTCGCCGCGCCGGAACAATTGCTCGGCGAGTCACAGGGTCCGACGGTGGACTTGTTCGCGGCGGCCGGCATTGTCGCCTTCGCACTTTCGGGCGAGCCGCCATTCCCCGGTCCTGATGCCTCGTCCATCCTTGCCCAGCAACTCGCGAACCAGTTCGATGAGCGACGGTTCCCGGAACCGGTCGCGGCGTGGCTGAAGCGCGGGCTCGAGTCGGACCCGTCGCGGCGGTTCCCTGATGCGGCCACAATGCGGGAGGCCTGGCGCGACGTCGTCAGGGCGATGGATCGCCAGTCACGACGGGGCGATCGCTGGTGGACGTTCGGGCTCCTGGGTCAGGGGCAGCGCGGCTGACCAGCCTGGTTCTCGTCAGGCAAGGCGCCGGATCGTCTTCACGTTGACGAATTCATGCAGCCCCCACGTTCCCAGTTCGCGACCATATCCCGACTGCTTCACGCCACCGAAGGGATAGCGGGGATCGGACGCGACCATCCCGTTGATGAAGACGGAGCCGGCCTCCAGATCCCTGGCGAATCGCTCCGCCTCGTCCGGATCACGCGTCCATGCGCTGGCACCGAGTCCGAACGTGGAATCGTTGGCCAGCGCGATTGCCGCATCGACTGAGGGCACGCGGAAGATGGACGCGACTGGTCCGAAGAGTTCGAGCTCGCGGGCCGGCGAGCCGGGCGGAATATCGGTCAGGACGGTGGGAGCGTAGAACCAGCCGCGCCCTGCCAGCGGGCTGCCGCCGAGGAGCACCTGGGCTCCGCGCGAAATCGTTTCATGAACCTGTGCGTCGAGTTCGTCGCGGATGGCGGAGGTCGCGAGCGGGCCCAGGTCGGTCTCGGGGAGCATTGGATCTCCAACCTTCAGTGCCGCCATTCGCCTGACGAATTGCGCTGTGAAGGCGTCGGCGACGGCATCGACGATGATGAAGCGCTTCGCCGCGATGCAGGACTGACCGTTGTTGACGATCCGGGCCGCGACCGCTGTTTCCACAGCCTTGTCGAGGTCTGCCGATGGCGCAACGATAAATGGATCCGAGCCGCCCAGCTCCAGGACCGTCTTCTTGAGATGGCGCCCGGCCACCGAAGCGACGGCACGACCAGCGCCTTCGCTCCCGGTGAGGGTCACGGCGGCCACGCGGGAGTCAGCGACGACCGACTCCACGCGCGACGAACCGATCAGCAGCGTCTGGAACACGGCCGCGGGGGCACCGGCGCGGCGCCACAGGTCTTCGAGCGCCACCGCGCACTGCGGAACGTTCGACGCATGCTTGAGCAAGGCGACGTTGCCGGCAGCCAGTGCCGGCGCGGCAAAGCGGATGACCTGCCAGAACGGGAAGTTCCATGGCATGACCGCCAGTACGGTGCCTAACGGTTCGAAGCGGACCTCGCCGTGCCGCATCCCTTCGTCCTCGACCGGAACCGGCGCCACCATCGTCGGCGCGCGCTCGGCGTAGTGACGGCATGCGACGGCGCACTTCGCGGCCTCGTCGCGCGCGGCGCGAAGCGTCTTCCCCATCTCCACCGTCATGAGCCGGCCCAGTGCGTCCTTCTCGGCGTCCAGGAGGCCGGCCATTCGCGAAAGAACAGCGGCCCGCTCCGGTACCGGACGGGTCGCCCAGGCCTTGAATGCCTCACAGGAAGCGCCGAGCCGGCGCTCGACTTCGTCGATGCTGTGCTCGTCGAACTCGGCGACCGTTTCGCCCGTCGCCGGATTGATCGACGCCAGTGTCACGGCAGACGCCTAACGATTATCGCCGTCGAGCATGCCGCCCAGTGCGCCCAGGACACTGCCTTCACCGACGCGTCGTCCGCCGGCGCGAGGCGACGCCGCAATGATCCGGTCGGCCAGCCGGGAGAAGGGAAGCGTCTGCAGGATCACGCGTCCCGGTCCGGTGAGTTTAACCAGGAAGAGGCCTTCGCCGCCGAACAGGGCGGTCTTGATGCCCGGGACCATCTGGATGTCGTAGTTCACCGTCGGCTCCATGGCCACCAGGCAGCCGGTGTCGACGCGCAGGACCTCGCTGGGAGCGAGGGTCATTTCGGTGAGCGTTCCCGACGCGTGCAGGAACACCAGACCGTCACCGGTCAGCTTCTGGAGGATGAAGCCCTCGCCGCCGAAGAAACCGGCCCCGACACGCTTGGCGAACGCGATCGAGACATCGACGCCGCGCGCGCCGCAGAGAAACGCATCCTTCTGCGCGATGATCGTGCCGCGCCACTTCTTCAGGTCGATCGCCTGGATCTTTCCGGGGAACGGTGAAGCGAACGCCACATCGCGGCGGATCGTGGTGTCGTTCACGAAGATCGTGACGAAGAAGGAGTCGCCGGCCAGGACGCGCTTTCCGGCGCTGAACAACCGGTCCATCAGCTTGTTGGTACCGCGTCCGGTCATGTCCAGCGACGTCATCATCCGGATGCCGTCCTGCATGTACATCATGGCGCCAGCCTCGGCCACGACGGCCTCTTCCGGATCCAGGGTCACGATGACGCCCTGCAGATCGTCGCCGATGAGTTGGTAGTCGATTTCGTCCGAGGTCATGGCAGTGCGGAGGTTGAGATGTGGGCTGATCGGTGCAGACACGATCCTAATTGAATGAGGGTCCGGTTGGCGAGCGTCCGTCCAGCCGGCCCTGCCAGCGCCGCGACGGCACGATAGTTTCGGTGGATGCCAGGGCAGAGCGCAAAGCGCAGAGCGCAAGGCGCCGAGGGTATTTCCTTCGCGGTGGCGGCGATGGTGGTCCTCGCGTGTGGTGGAGACCGACCGTCGCCGAAAGCAGAGGAACCCAAGGCTCCGGAAGACGTCGTTGCGGAATCCACGCTGGCGGCGACGCCCGCGAGCGGTGCGACGTGCCCCACGTACGGCCTCTGGCAGGCCTGCAGCGTGGAAGACCGCATTGCCCGCGCCGGGCTGGCGGTGCGACGGCGCGATGAAGGTGTTCGACACGATTTCATGCGCGTCGAAGGACTCGTCTGGGAGACGTCCCGTGCGGAAGTGCAGGTCTTTCTCTATGCCTCCGAAGCCGAGCGGAAGCGGGACACGGACTTGCTCGACACCGTGGTCGTCGCGCCACGGGGTCGCCGGATCATCTGGCGGCAGCCGGCAACCCTGGTGACGTCCGGGAACCTTGCGGCCATCATCCTCAGCCTCAACGACCGACAGGCCGAGCGTATTGCGCTGGCGTTAGGTGCGG
>Ga0209108_10000032_pt1 | contig 53508 bp, 76 predicted proteins | sample Rifsed10ft1_FD_184003 | JGI IMG/M metagenome (GOLD analysis project Ga0209108, IMG submission 184003) | Soil microbial communities from Rifle, Colorado, USA - sediment 10ft 1 (version 2) | ecosystem: Environmental > Terrestrial > Deep subsurface > Rock core/Sediment | place: Rifle, Colorado...
CCCGATACCGCCGTTACGGTGCTTCCATCGGCGTAGGTGGTAAAATCAATCGTGTCCTCTGTCGCCACCCCTGTACAGGTGATTCCACCGCACCCCCAAACCGGACGATCAGGCGTAGTGTTGAACCTAAAATCCGCGTCTGCGGTCGGCGCGGCTCCGGCAGCATTTGGGAGGATGAGGCTTGTTGCAGCGCCGAGATTCACGCTTCCCACGATGTATGCCAGGGTATTGCAAGCAAGCGTCCCGGAGGCGTTAATCCCCGTGGCAAAGTTGTCGGCAGAGCAATCGGCTGGGTCGGCGGCAAGAGCCGTAGCAGTGGCCGCATTCCCCGTTGTGCTTCCGCTCGACCCACTCACGTTGCCCGTAACATTGCCCGTCAGGTCAGCCACAACCGGATTATCTACGTTGAGTGTCACGGTCCCAGAAGTCCCGCCTCCATTAAGGTTGGTTCCTGCCGTCACACCCTCAATATCCCCAGCCCCACCACCACCTTTCCCCCTAGAGGCAGAAGATGTACTAACTCTAGTACTGATAATAGCCGTCCCAGAAGTTATAGACGTGCCGTAGAACCTTATTCTAGTACATCCACCAGAGGGAGTAGACCATGTGCCATTAGAGGTAGAGGAGGTAACAAGCGTCGTACCGGAGGACGGTTGAAAATCTAGGGCGGTCCATGATGTGCCATTCAATGTGCATTGGAAGCTAATTGTACCCCCCCAAGTACCACTAAGTTGCACCCCTACAGAACTGTACCCCCCTACTATGATCTCCAACCATTCATCCGTAGCATCCAGAGAGCCAGAGAAACCAGCAGCATTGGACGCAGGAGCATTTGGAGGATTAAAGGTGGTCTGACCAAAAGCAGGCCAGGATAGAGCCAAGAGCAATAGCAGTCTAGTCAAAGTCATGTGAAATCCCCCACACTAAAATGTAACGGTTACACAAAAAAGGGAGCCTGTCCCGTCGGAAGGCTCCCCATCTTGGATCGGCACAGACGAGCGCAATGCTAACCGAACTTCTTTCGTTTCCCTTGATGAACTTCAGGCTCCCTAACTCTGATCTCATCTGACTTCTCCGTAAGTACCACAGGGGCCATCATACTTTTCAAGTCTCTCAGTTCATCAAGGATAGCGGCTAGGTAGGACTCCCCTATGGTAACTGGATGGGGGAGTCCGTCAGCCCTAGCCATTACGAACCAGACCCATTTGATGCAACCGCCATCTTAGGTTCGCCCTGTTGAGCACCCATGATGTGACGCAGGCGGTAGTCAACCGAGTCGCTATCGAAGTCACCCTCAAGAGGATCAACAACCCCGCCGCCAAGCTGACGGGCGTTGCCGTCCTTGATGAACAACTGAGGATTCCTACGGCCACGAAGATGAGCGAAGTGGAAGGCAGGGCGAGTTCCGTCATTCGGATTGGCAATCAGGAACCAATTATCTGTAGTCTCCGAAGTGGAAACCAGGGGCAGGAAGTGGTTGACAATCAGAGTGACGCGGCCCCTCATCCAGTTCCCCACAGTGAGGAACTGTTCCGTAGTCCCACCGCCAGACTCACCACGGATATCCAGGTTGATTGCATTCAGAATATTCATGGCCGTAACCTCAAGGTTAGGAGTCACCATGAGGATCACCCCGGAGATTGCGATAGGCATCCCCTCACTATCGGTCATCGCGGCCAGAACCTTGTAGGCGGTTTGCAGACCCCCGATGGACAGGGCAGGATTGCCCGTCACGATATTTGCATTACCCGCTGTGAAGAATGAAGCATGAGGACCGTTTATGTCGGCAATCTGCTGTGCCCCCAGCTTCTCCTCTGAATTGCGGGCTGACTCAGCCATGAACCGGGCACGGTCAGAGAAGGCGTTCAAGTCATCATTAATCAACATCTCAAATGACAGCCCAAATCGCTTGCCATACTTCAGGACTTGAATGGACTTTTTGCCTTCGGTAAAGCTAATCTCAGGGTAAGGTGCTCTCTCGGCTACCGTTTCCAAGATGCCATTGCCCCCATCAATAGTGTACAGATTGAGAGCACGGAAGTCCCGTACTTCGTGCATCTTCATCCAAGAACTGATAGTGCTGGGGAAAGCACGGAAGTTACCGAGCAACTGCCGATAGAGTAAGTCCCCAAACAGTTCTGGGAAATCACTGGTGGTCATTGCCTCACGGAGATGCCAGTCAGGGCGTTTCCCATCTCGCACATCAGCAATCAACTCACCCGCCTCAGCGACTAACTCATTCCAGCGTTGACCGCTACGCAGATGCAACAGACGCTCTCCCCGTTCTGCATCGGGAGTGCTAATGCTCTCCCTTACGGAGGGATCATGGAAGGCTAGGGACTCACGAACAGCCTGCGCTTCCGTCATCATACTCTTCAATCTTTCGGTGAACCTCATTTTACCCTCCAATTTGAACAGGTGAAAGTGTAACGGTTACAGGTTACTTGCCAACCAAAACGTTGATTAGCGTGGTTGTCGCACCGGCGGCTACCAGTTCAACTCCGGCATCCCCCAAAGCATAGCCAAAGAGGATACCGTTGGGGTCAACATCCAGTGGGGGTGTGTGATCTTTGTTAAAGTACACAGCCTCACCACCGAGAACAGAGTTATCGCCAGGAGAGCCGCTGGCATCAATGCCTGCAACCAGCAACTCAAACACCCCGTCAATCTGAACCACGGTCTTTTGCGAGGAGTCAGCGTCAATCAAAGCCACACCGGGGATTTGCCCTATCACAACCGGATCACCAGCCAGAGCACCATTACTGGTACGGGCGGCAGTCTGGGCAGTAGCTTTGGTGAGCGGGAGTGTGGTGTTATTGCCTGCGAACTTTCTGTTCAGAGCCATGTCATCCTCCTAATCGAATGCGCTTGCGCGGATAACGTGCTAGTTGAGAGAAGAGGCCACATCCAACCCGGCTTCTGGTACGCCCAGTCGCTTCATGGTCTCACGGATTCTTGCCCCAGTTTCCTTAGAGGATTCCTTGGTGAGGGGAGCACCATTGCCTTCAATTCTTCCACCACCAACAGGGGAGAAGTCGGCCACGATGCCTTTGAGCCATTCGGGGTCCAACTTGCCCTCTTTGATGACTGGGCTGATACAGGCCCGCTCAACCAACTTGGGGTTGAACTCAATCTCTGCCTCAGTGAGGGCTAGGCTCACAGAGCGGACAGCCTCAGACACAAAGCTGCCAGTCTCCATCTTCTGCAACCGGGCCTTCAGGTCGGCATTCTCCGTTGCCAAAGCTGCTGCCTTGGCAGTCCTGGCATCCTCAGCGGCCTTAATCTCTTCAGGACTCATTGACCCCTCCTTAACCTGTTGATTCTGCGGGGCTTCTACCCGCTGGGATTCCATCACCGGAGCACCTTTAGCACCGGCCTTAGTCACAAAATCTGTTGAGAAGGCGTGGATAAAATCATCGGCAATCCTGCCAACTTTGCCATCAGCTTCGCCCTCATGGAACTTGATAGCAGCATTGATAGACACTCCGATATGGGGGCCTTTCTCTGCTAATTGAGTAGAGTAGTCCGAAAACACCTTAGCCTCAGAGTACAACCCCGGACCCTTTGCACCGTTCTGGTCCCAGTACGCATCCTTGGTGAGAACAGCGGCCAGATTGTTTAAGTCACCCTCTGGTCTCTCAGCTTCCTCTGTAGAGGAGGCATGATTCCAGTACATATGGGTTCCCTTACGGAACGCCACAGGACCAGACTTCTTCAGCAAAGCCTCAGAGTAGTAGGCGTGTGAACCCCAACCAGGACCAATGAGCTTAACCGGGACATGGGACAGACCCGCTTCCTTAGCTGGCATGTAGTCCCCGAAGTCAACGGACTCCATAACAACCTCTCCGGGTGTAACCGTTACAGCACCATCAGAGGATTCTGTGAAACTTCTAACCACATCTAACAGGCCATCATAGGACTTCTCGAACACCCGCAAAGCATCAATGAGGGTCTGAGTTTCGCTTTTGTTTCGCTTCGGCATGATACAGTCTGGTCTCCATAACCAGCATCGAGCAAGGGGCTTATATAGTCAATATGGAACAACCGTAACTAGGTTGTAACAGCTATTTATTACTAACTGCCTTAGCCGGAGAACCTGAAGGCTTAGGCTTATTCTTGGCGGCAACCTTAGCAGCAGCAGCAGAATCCAGCGCGGCTTGACCAAGATCAGCCTTACCTTTAGCCTCCAACTCCTCATTCTTAGCCCTATCCTTTGGGTCAAAGAACCCTTGATAGACTTCCTTCGGGTAGTATTCCTTGATGATCTTCTCAGCCTCATCCTCTTCAATGCTCAAGGCTTCCAAGAGCAACCTGAACGACAACTTACGGCCTGGGAAGATACCCTCAGCAGGGCTACCACCAAGAGTTATGGCTTGAACCACAGCCCTAACCCTATCTACAACATCCCGCTCAAGGATGTTAGGGAACTTAATGGTTTCTGTGAGTAATCTGCCCTTTGGTGGTGTAACGGTTACAGTTTTGCCACCATCAAAAATATCCTTAGATGACTCAGCCGTATAACCAGCCAGCCGGAGTTTACCTTGAGGAGCCAAAGCGGACCATTGTTTCAGCTTCTCACAGATACGGATGATGACGAACATCCACATTCTCTGGCGGGACACCATTTTCAACTCGGTGGGTCTATCCAAAGTGGCAGACGTGGCGTAATTGCCGATGTCAGAGTCCCCGAAGAAGTGAATTGGTAGGTCTGTGCCAGCAGCAACCATCAACTGCAACTCTCTGGCCTCATCTGGTGCGGTTGTAGAGCCTGATGTTTTAATAGCCGCAACTTTGGCCTCACCAGAGAATAAACCCCAACCCGCAGTATTTGGCGGTGGGTTGGTATCCCTAAGATTGCCACTACTCAAGGCAGTATTCAACTTAGTTTTGGTTGCAGCAATCCCTTTCTTCCCCCCTAACCCTGTAATCTGCATTGCCATCCGAGCGTAGGCCCCTAAGATGGTAGCAAAGTTCTCAAGAATCTTCTTATAGGCGGTAGCCCAAGGCAAAGCAGAGAAGATTTCTGGGATGCCATACTTCATTTGGGACATACCCCCAGTGGATATATGAAGTACAGGGTTGTCCCATCTAATCCTCAAACCGGCCATCTTTGGTATATTGGTAGGAATAGAGGACTTACGGCTAGGAGAAAAGTCTATGTCCGGGTACAGTTCGTCCCTCTGGATGTCCGATTCTGTGGCCGGTGAGCTTCTTCGGTAGAACCACGGCTCCTTAGCATCCTCTGGGTTATAGATAATATCTGTGATTTGATCGAAAGGAAATAGACGAACCCTAGCACTCCCGTTAGCTTTATTGCGGTAAAACACAAGGAAAGTGTTACCCTCAATCCGTTGTTCTCTCTCACGTTCCGGCCAAGCCTCCCCTATAACTCGTTGATTCTTACGGTCTTGGAAGAAATCCTGAAGCACCCTATCTACTTCTGGGTCATCCCCTTTGATCTTGACCCCGCCCCCCCAAACGTAAAGCTCCTGTACAATCACGGCTCTATGGATAAGGGGATTCCAGACGAACATCAGGCGGGCGAGAGTCACCATCCTACGGACCAGTTCACGGGGGAAGTCCCAACGTCCATAGCCGGAGGTTAGGTCAGACCATCCTTGAGCATCAATAGATAACTCAAGGTTAGCCAATCCACCATCCATACTCTCTTGAGCGCGTAATTCTGCCTCTTCTGCACTAGAAACAGCAGCTTGGAGACTATTAGCCCCCAAAGATGCCCCTACCATTGCTCCAACTATCTTGTCTCTGACTCCCATTTTACCCGCCTGAAGCGTAACGGTTACACTTTTTATGGCTGCGGCCTAAGGAAATTCAGCCGAATACCACTCACAACCCTAAGCTGACCACCAACAATAGGGGAGTAGAAGTATTGCCCGTAAGTTACTGATTCTAAACTATGCCCTAAATCAATACGGAATACTCCCCCCACTGTGCCTAAACCCGTGACTTCCTCTGAGTTTTGGGCTATTCCGCCACCCGCTCTAGCGCCTAGAGCATACCTGCCATTATGAATCAGGGTTTGCTCTAATTCTTGGATCACAGCAACAGAGACTCCGCGTGGCTCAATTGGCCTAAACCTAAAGGAAGTCACTGAAAGGGTCTGTCCTACAACTCCAATAAGAGCGGAGAACTCCCCAAAAGGCTCTAAAGTGGTATTGGAAGCCTCAATTCCACCTGAAAGTTGGATAGCATAATCTTGGCTCATCCCCGCCGGCGCAGCGAGGGCGCACAGGCTCAGCAGGAGGGCCAGCGTTGCACCCCAGCGAACGTCCCAGATCATGTAGAATCGTAGCCTGTCGAGAAAGCGTCTCATGTTACCCCCTCTCCTTCGGCGGCGCAGCGAGCTTGCCAGCCGCAATCCGCTTCTTGATGACCGGATGCTTCGGGCTGCGGTACAGCCCAGCGCCGCAGTAGAACATCCGTAGCTTCTTGTCCCACAGTGGATTTGAGAAGCCTGCGCCCTTGCCGTAAAACCCAGCGATCCGGTCGTACTCGTCCCGACGTGATTCCCGCGAACTCATTTCGAGCCTCCGTTCTGTTCTTTCTCGTGCTGACTCTGTTCTCGTGCCTTGATCGCCGTCACCCCGGCACCGAGAGCGAGGCCGGTAACTTTCCAGTCAAACACGGTTGCCGGATCGCCATCTAGTATCGCCACTCCTGCGTTGCCGATAGCTGCCAGGATCATGCAGATTCCCAGCAGGGTTGTCAGCGTGTTCTTCGACAGATTCATAAGATACCTCTCCCCCCGCTTCACGATTTGTCCGATTACGATGCGCTCAACAAAGTTCACAGTTCCTCCCACCATCCTACAGTTGCCGCGCCTACCGTCAGCCCCGGAATCTTGCAGGCCAAGTCCATCCAAGTTTTGAACTTGCTTTGCCGCATCTCCCGGTATTCTATCAGTTCCCGGCGCACGGTGAGCCAAATCGTAACGATGAGCAGCAGCCCGCGAACCACCAGCACTCCCAGGATGGTATCGCCCTCAAGCCAGTAGGCTAGGGTCTGAATCGCAATCACCATGCCCGCAAAGTGCCCGAGTTCACGGAGCCAGAGCGGGACGCGCGATTCAGTCATTCCATTATCCAATGTCGCACCATTTCAATGAGTGCCATAAGCCCCGCGCCCCCGCCTGCTCCAGCAATCACCTTCCTGTTTTTCCATGACGCTTCCCCGTTGTGTCCCTTGCAGGCTAACATGTGCTCCCGCAACTCCTTTGCCAATTGTCCTATGTTTGCAGCCTGCGCCCTGAAATCCTCATCTTGAGAACGCCGACGCTCCTCTAGCCGTCTATTCAATTCCTGAGCATCTGAATTTGATCTAGCAACTCTTGTGGCCCGCTCATCAATCAGGGCTGCATTTTGAGAGTCGAGCCTTGCCTTGGTTTCGCCCATGAACTCGGCAATCTTGACTTCATCAATCATTGCCTCTTCTCCGGCGGCGGATCGAACTTGATCCCCAACTTATTAAACGCTATCGTCAGTGGCGGGGCAACCCAATGTCGCCAAGCCCGCTGATACTTCACTTCCCCATTGATCTCCTCGACCTTCGCTTTCAGCTTCGCATAACCGTAGGCAAAGGCTATCAGTTGCACGACGACAAGCACCAGCGTTGCTTCACTGATTTGCATCCGACTCCTTATCGTCCGCTTCCAGGATCAGCATGATCGCCTTGACGTGCTCTCCTTTGGGACACGTTCGACGCGCCGTAGCGCATCCTCACGCCGCACGATTGCAGTATATCCACCATCGTCCTCGTCAATCCTTAATACCAGCATGGGATAGACTGTAACCGTTACACTTAGAATGGGCTGATTTGCATGTCATCTTCATAGGTCATAATCATATCTTGATCTTGCGGATCATCTGCTATACTATCGGCAAAAGCCACCATGTACCTAACCTGATCCATACCATGATTATCCTTATCAACAGGTAGCTCATCCCGCTTACTATTAACCTCCTCGTTATGTGACCTATCCCACACATAACCATCCCATTCGTCCTCTGTTTTCACAGGTTTACCATTATCCCGCAAAGTCTTGTCCTCTTCCACAAGGGAGTCACGGATAATGAACAGTCCCGGCCTATCATTGCCCCAATCAGGCTTCAACCGGGCCTTCACAGCTTCAATCCCTGGGAGGATTGACTTGTATGCGGGGAGGGTTATCATGCCTAAATGACGCTCCAAGGTAGCCCTGGCTTCGGCGTCGTGGTCACAAATGATAGCCCTAGGGATTGTATTTCCTATAATTTGCTGAATATGAGCAGCATGATCCTCAACTAACTGCTCCGTCATGTAGATTTGGCGGAATAGGTACAGAGCACCACGCTGATCCTCTATCCAATCACCCCAAACGAACGGGTGTTTATACCCGAAATCTATGGACCACCAATGTTGCCACTCCTCCCACCCTTTAGGTAAGTCCGATAAGCTCAGCATATTCACTTCCGGGTCCCACCCCTCATACACCATACCCTCAGACGCAACCCACAAACCTTGATAGAGCCTAGCCCGCCGCGCACCTTCTAACCTCTCTAGTTTGTTAAGGTAAGCCTGCCCTTCAGGGGTCCATTGCTGCTGAAAATCATTCCACAATCTAGGATTGTCCTTATGATATGACCCCATGATGATGGTTTGGCCCTTATCACACCTTTTCTTGAGCCAGTGAGTAGGTTTATCAGGATTGCAGTCCATAATAAGCTGCTGATAGGGGATGACACCATTACGGAGGCGAGTAGTACAGATTTCCACATCATTTTGGGAGCACTCCGTAGCCTCTTGGATGTATCCCACGTCCCACTCTGTAGATTTCACACGCTCGGGATCGTCTAACCCTAACACAGCCAGCATGGAACCATTCGGGTAATTGAAAACTTGGTCTACTTTGTGAAAATGTACATGATCGGGCGGCTTCAATACCTGCCTCTGGTACATCAAAAGGCAGGAATTGGTCATGCTAGTCCTAGTTTTTCGGGCCATGAAAGCCCTGGAACCAGGATATTTGCACAGCATTAGGTGGATTTTCTGTAGAATTGCGTAGGATTTTCCAGTTCCGGCAGGCCCACAAAGGAGAATTTCTGGGTCTCTGGTATGAAACAGGTCCTTAGCCGACCCCCAAGGGTGATACCGGAACTTCATGCCGGTAGCTCTTACAACATCATCATCCTCCGAGAGTGGCCTATCGCGTCTGGAACTCATACTTGATCCATATCCACGCCAATATACTCTCGAATCCCACTTTCAACCCCGCCTTTAGCCTCGGGCTTATCCAAGGCCAACATTTTCCTACGGCTCTCAATTACTTTCAGCACCAAAGCAGCCGCCGCCATATTTTCGGGGATGATTGTGCCATACTCATCCACCAAAGGCTCTGTTGCCGTAGCATAATAAGCCTTTAGGAGAGCATCCAGCCGCTCAATCTCTAACTGACGGCACTCTTCCGTACTCTCACAGGTATCTTTGATAGCTACTCTCAATATCTCCCGTAAGTCCCGTATGACGGTATCCTCTGAAGCGTTCAACTCCCAAGCTATCTCCCTGAGTGTATAACCCATCTTCCTTAACTCAATTACCCTATACCTCCGCTCAATCATCTCAATTTTGCGGGGATTGGATACCATACTGGACTGTCTGGGCTTAATTTCAGTCCTCACCCGCCTAAAATCCTTTAACATCCGGGCAGGTTTGTACGTCTCTACCGCAACTTCCGGCTGCTTTCTAGTTGGTCGGCCCATACTCTACCCCTTTTCAACCAGTTTCTCATACAGCGCATCACCGAAAAACTCAGCGAAGTCTGGATTGGCGCAGTGAACTGTAATATCTAAGTCGTTCAAAGTCACAGGAGCAGGTAGAGGGCTAGATTTACTCACCAAAGGAGCTACCAAAGGAGCCAACAAAGCAGCAAAAGACTCTCTACGGGTGAAATTCATGTCAAATCCTCCAACCAAAGTGTAACCGTTACAGTTTATGGGTGTCAAGTGAAAACTGAAGGGGCATATATGCTTCTTACTTCCTATGGTCTTATAATCATAGATTACGTTAGTAAGCTATGTGAATGTATTATATATATATAAAGAGATTATGTACTGGTTTTTTGCCTTGTCAAGCTATTTATTTATTTTCTTGACAGTAACTTTGCTGTACCATATACTACCCCACATGAGTTCAGCCCTGCTAGAAATTCGGGAGGTTGTGCGTTGCCCCCGTTGCCACCTCAATCAATTTCAGACCCGTAATCATCTGTGCCGACGCTGCTCCACTTCCCTCGATCCGCCTCCACCTAAACTAGTACCCCCACCACCTCCAAAATTGGCGAGGAATAGATATCCTTACCTAACTTTGGGCCATATTGTGCATGACCTTAGACTAAAAAAAGGCATGAATAAGGGCGACCTAGCCATATCCTCCCATCTTATCAGGCAGACCATATACCGCGTGGAAGATAACAGATTATCCCCTTACTATCATACCTTAATCCAATTATGTTGTGGTCTATCCGTACCTATATATGACTTCTTTGTCTGCTATGAATCCCACTGGGAACCAGCCCCTACCCCAGACATCATTCAATACTTCTGCCTATTAGATAATTCTGACCGCAAAATCATCATCGAAAAGTGTAACGGTTACATCCAGAACCAGTAGTAATCCTATCTATTGCTTTACCCAAATGACCCACTCTCTATTAGGCGTATGGCCGTGTGGCCTAAAGGAAACCCCCCCCTCCCTGTCCTATGCCCTATGGGACCCGCTCTCTATCACGTGACTCCCAGGACGCCTATTACGCCCTAGTCCTATACTAGTCGGGACTACCAGTACCGTACTGATAGTACTCGCCTACTACAACAATAGGACTAATAGTACTAACGTAGTTAAGTGGTATAATAACCAATAACATACACACAGCTGGCTAATGCGGAGGGACATACTGCCGAAGGCAGGATGTACCGTAGCATTACGTATCGTGCCACTAGTGGCACCTGGGTACTAGGTATCCCGTTATGACTAGGACTACTATCATATCATGACAGTACTAGATGTCCCATTTGCCAGTACTAGGACTGTGTAACCGTTACAGATTTATGCCTCTTAGGACACCTATAATTGATAGGATGCACAGTACGCCAGATAGTACGGTGTGCTAGTCCTGCAATAAATGAGACAAAAGTACTATATGAATGCTGTTTGCTTGGATTAGAATAGACGTATGAAAAGGATAAGAACAGAGCGGACGCGGCCTGTTACACCTACTACACTAGGTAGCTCGTCCATCGAAGTAGGCAGCTGTAGTGAGACACAACAATCGGAGTGACGGAGGTAGTATGAAAGCATACCTATTCGAGATACGCGAGAGTGACGGGAATGATTGCACGGTGTATGACTGCATTATTATGGCGGATAATGCAGAGGATGCCAAGGATGAATTAGCCACCAATTTAGAAGCAAAGGCCAAGCAAGGTAACTGGGAGAGTGACGGTAACTTTGGAGGATACTACTTCCCTTGCGATTGCGAGAATGAGGAGCCGGAAGAGCTGACATTCCCTTGTGACCAATGTGCGTCCGTGGCTATCAATGGTCTTAATTGCCATGAGACAGGATGCCCAAAGGATGCCGAGTACCGCCGCGAATTGAAAGTATATGAGCGATTTGAATGTCAAGGGCACGGCGGTCTCATGGTATCGGAAGAGCCGGAAGAGTATCCCGATTATGAGACGGCAGACCGGGCAAGATCAAGGTATCATTCGCTGTACACTATCTGATTCTTGCGCCTTGCTTCTAACGGGAGTAAGGCGGAAGGATTAGACGAAAGGGGAACCTATGGACAGAATCACACTAGAGTCTATTAGAAGACCGAGCTACACCGTACCTTGTGACGGATGCCAGGAATTGACGTACACTTTCAATAACCCCTGCATGGATTGTGTCAAAGCCAGACACCGAGCGGCCATATCGCATAAATGCCATTGCGGTAGCAAACGCAGACCGTCCGCAATGCATAAGATAGGTTCTCGGACTTGGAAAAGTTGTCTGCGTTGCTTTGGGAATATCAAACAGTACAGTTAGCCCTTGCCTCTTGCATTCTACGGAGTGCAAGAGAGAAAGGCTAACAAAACTGAAAAGGAGAAACAATGAAAAAGAGACATATCAATGCACTAGCAAATTGTATCATCGCTGCAAACGTACATGGGTGTAAATTCACTGAGGAGCAGATAGGCGAGCTTGCTGACTTTTGCAAGTCTCAAAATTCACAGTTCGACCGTGAACGCTGGCTGGCCTACATCGCGGGCGAGTGTGGCCCTAATGGTGGAACCGTCAAGAAAGGCTAGGCCCCAGTATGGCACATCTTGAAATAACCCACTTCGACAGGGAAGGAAAAATAGTTAGAACTGTAACGGTTACGCGTGAATCCTTCCCTGTTGCCTCACGGCGGATTATGCGCCAGGGTTTGATGCTAGACTCCCGGACGATAGCTCCGGGGGCGATACTTGAAATAAGGGAGATAAAGTAATGTCAAACAAGACTATGAGACTGCCAAATATGCTGCTCTTGGAAGTAGAACCCGACGGCCTGATCGTGAATGAATGGGAGACTTCTAATGTACAGGCATCCCATAATCAAGGGAGCGGGTATGTCTGGATTGATGACCCAAACCCAAAGGCAAAGACTCTGCGCCCGATGTACATCCAACACGGAAACCTAGCCATAGTGCAGCCTTATTACTTTGGCAAAAGGTCAGAGAATAGGAGCACATTCCGAGTCAAAAAGCCAAAATAACCCTTGACAAGGTTCCAAATCCGTGATAGAATCTCTAAAGGAACAAGAGAGGAGTATAGTATTGTATGGATATTCTGAGAGAGTCCGCTAGGGATACAGTTGACGAATTGACTGCATGGTTGCATGGCAATCAAGCTGTATCTATAGAATTGGTGCGTGATAATCTGAGAAGAGCCTTAGCTGATACTGAACCAGGACCGCAGGAATGACAAGAGTTATCCCGCCGTCACGCTGGGCCTGTGCTGTGTGCGGATCACGACGGATATCATTCACTGTTAACAACGTAGGCTATTGCTCTAAGCATAAGCAGGATGCGAAAGAGGCTCTAGCCAAAATGAGAAAGGGGAAGAAATGAAACATGGGTATATCGTAAACGTTTGGATTCCGTCTGCTGTAGAAGTGGAAGCAGATTCAGAAGCGGATGCCATAGCCAGAGTCAAAGCCGGAGAGGGAACCTACGTTGATGAGTGCATGGAAGGTGAATGCAGGGTACTCGATGACGCTGAGGCAGTCTGTGTTGATGACGACCACGATCCCGGATGCTCTTGTTATGACTGTCTCCAAGCTCAAGAGCAACTGGTTCAGGACCGTATCGAGCGGGACTTACAAATTGACCCGTGTCACGGAAAGGCTTGATTACAATGGAGTTACGCCAACACCCCCGCTATCCCAACATCATCTGTAGCTCTGACGGGAGAGTGTTCCTAGAGCGCAAAGGTTGGAAGCGGGGTGGGGCTGATGGCGTAACCTATAGGGCCGTGGATTGGTGGACGGGAGAGGGTAGGTGGAAGTCTGGTACTCGTATTATAGAGTACGTCCATAGGCTAGTAGCTGAGACCTTTGGACAGGACATAGCCGGGGCAGACGTAGATCATAACGATAAGAACCCCACAAACAATAGGCCAGACAATTTGGAATCTACTACGGTATCAGAGAATAGAGGAGCTAGAGGAAGATGGAGCTAATACTTCAACTAGAGATAGCAGCTAGGGCCAAGTGCCCGATCATAGGTGTCCCATTCGAGGATGGTAGTAAGCTGATTCTATCGAGAGTCCATTTACTAGCTGCCTTGGAAGCTCCCACTTTAGAAGCGGTCCTAACTGAGCGTGGAGTTAGGTTATTCTCTGGGGATAAGGTTGTCTACAACGTTACGGACCTACGTAAAGACAAGAAATACACCGGCGCCTATAGCTCTTACGGGGGTAGAGTAGAACAAGGCTTGCAAGAGGGGCATATCAGAGGCGTAGTGAATAAGTGGGCTGAGTCACAGCGTAAGAACCATACCCGTAAGGCAGCTAACCGCAATGGTACAGGTAAGCTCCTAGACCATCTAAGAAAGCTAGAGCGTGAAATGAGAAAGAGCTTCGGCAAGCAGGAGCCTCAATTCCCAGTGAATCCTATGCTCCAAAAGTGTGACGGTTACGGTGTGACTATGGAGGAATGGGCTAAGTGGAAGGGGGAGAAGCACATACGAAAAGGGTTATCTAGGCTTCTAGCCCGTAAGGATAAACCTCGACACCCTAGCTATAAGCAGTACCTAGCCGGGGCCAGACAAGAACGCTTAACATGGGCTATGTTCTATGCTGAGTTCGAGCGAATAGTAGGCAGACGGCCGGAGTTCAAACACACTCAGAAACAGTTTCAGATATATGGTGGAGGCGGTAGAGCTTTCTTCGCTATGACTGGGCGCAGGAAGCCTTATGACCCAAAGCCTACATTGTCTGGAGATTGGAAGGTTAGGCACAGGGAAGCTCAACAAAAGTTCTTACAAGATAGGACAGAGTACAGGAACCTACAGAGTCTAATTTCAGATTTGAAGGAGAGAATCAGTGGATAATGAATATAAGGAACGAACCAACCAGAGAATGAGAAAGGCTATTGACACTCTCATAGAGTGGATGCCCTCTCAGCTTGAAAAGGATGCTGCCCTAATGGGTGTGAAAATCTGCATTGACATGATGAAGGAAACCTACAACGTCATGGAGCTCGCACCCGTGAGGGGGGAGCAATGAAACAGCAAGTTCTGTCAAGAATACAGAACGGGGGATACACCTTAGGGGAGTTAGGCCACTTCTACTCACGGAGTAAAGAAGTACGTTTATGGGTAGGATCATCGGTGGTAATGGATAAGAGGGTAAATGGGAAGTGGGTCTTGCAAGCACGATTGCCCTTTGAAATGTTCCTCAAAGTATGGGATGATGTTTATCAGGAGGGAGGAGTAAATGGACAATCTACCTAGGCGGGTTGACCTGACTCACTGCCTCACCAACGGGTGTAAGAATGAGTTAGACACCGGGGCTAAATTCTGCGCCGAATGCCGTTCTGCTTATGGTAAGCGGGCGGCAGAATCTAACGCTGTTGAGAGAACCTACCACTCCAAAGGAGGACGGAATAGGAGTAGCAGACTCAGTGAGAAACTGCGGGATGGGTTTAGGTTTATGGAGGGAGAATGAAGATCAAACTCAGTTACAAACTAGCCATAGCCGCCGCACAGGATGAGGCGAATAGGCGGATGAGGCGTGAGGGCAGAACACAATGGAACCGAGAGGACTGGAACACTGCCTGTGACACCTTTCATAAAGTAGTGGGGGAGGAACCCCAATACCTTATCTGCCATTCATCTTCTGAGGTAGATACGGCGAGGAAGATAATTGCTGCCACAAGGCAATAGGGAAGGGGGGCTTAATCCATGAAACAATATGCCGCTCTAACATTAAGTGAAGTGGAAGATTTGATTACCGCTAGGACAACAACCCGCACAGACTTAGAATCCTATTGCAGTTCTCCGATTTGCTGTATCTCGCGGTTCGTGTGAAGTCATAACCAGAATAGCTGGGAGGGACCAATGAACATCCCCCTTAACCAAGCTCTGCTATGCGCCAATTGTGATAACATCTGCGCTTTCAGTGACTTACAGAATAAGTATAGGTGCGAGCATTGTGGCAGTTCCGCTGTGCAGCCCCTTGCAAAACTGCTCCCAGCACTCAGGAAAACCGTAACCGTTACACCTGGACGGTATGCAGTTGTGGCCGATTTGATAGCTCCCACTAGGGATTGTGGTACTATTCCTAGCCCTAGCAGAATGAGACTGCTAGTACCTGGATTTTTGTTGACATGGTTTCGGAGAGTATCTAAACTCTCAGATGTTAGCTGAAAGGAGGAAAGAGTCAATGGCAAAGCGAGGTTATGAATGCCTATGTGGGCAGTTCAACTTGCGCCGGGGGAAGTTGACTAGGAAACAGTATGCGAAGAAGAAACGGGTTCATGCGGAAGGTGTCAAAGGAACGATGTTTCCGCATGTCGTATCTATCCCCGGCTGCGCGATTCTTGCCGCAGAGTTAGCGCAATCATGTAAGGCTGAAATTCACAGATAAGGAGACAAGCACAGACAATGGCAAACAAAACACAGACGAGCAAGACTGCCGATCTTGGTGTCCTGCTTCATTTGAAGCCGGAGCAGATTGTGGCAGATAGTAACATTCGGTTCGGGTTGAAGCAGTCCCGAATTGATTCTTTGGCCGCTGACATTGCAGAGAAAGGCGGGGTCATCGTCCCGGTTGAAGTGGAACCGATCAAGAATGGAACCTACAGCCTAACCTCTGGTAACTACCGTCATGCGGCTGTGACTAGGCTAAACAGGGATGGTGCGGGGTTGACTATCCCGGCCATCATCGTACAATCTGCGGGGATTGAACGTCTCCGGCGGCAGTTGTCTGAGAACACCGAGCGCGAGAACATGAGTCCGATGGATGAGGCCGTGGCTATTACACAACTCTTGGGTGAAGGTCTGACACGCATGGAAATCAGAGAGATATTCACCCGCCCCGGTTTGAAGGAACCTGCAACCAACTCTTTCCTCAATATGCGTATGAGTTTCCTAAACTTCCCCAAGAAAATCCAGAACATGATTCACAGTGGGGAGCTTGGAGTCAAGGCGGCTTACTTCCTCACCCGCGAACCAGAGGACAAGTGGGAGCCGATCCTAGCGCGGGCGGTCAAGGAAACGGCAGAGGAGACTGCATTTGAGGGTAAGATAGAGGCCGAATACCTTGCCTCTGTCAAAAAGGAAGAGGAAGCCAAGGTCAAGGCTGAGACTGCCACCTCGGAGTTGACCAAGGCTATGGAAGTTCTCAAGGTCACAGAGGATACCTACAAAACGGCCACGGAAGCGGCGGCGGCGGCGTATGAAACTCAGACCAAGATGCCGTCGAAGTCTACCAAGGAAGAGAAAGAGGCGGCGGCTAAGGAGTTTCGAGCAAAGCAGGCTGAAGCTCTTGCCGCGAAGAAGGCTCTGGAAACCGCCCAGAGTGACGAGCGTAAGTTGAAAGAGAAGGCTACCAAGGCAGCGGATCATGCACGGGAGATAGCTGAGAAGCTGACTAAGGCGCGGGAAGAGAAGGCCGCGAAGCCGGTTAGCCCGGCGGCAATCTCCAAAGCGGCAGACAAGGAAGGTAGCTCGGTCAACAAGAACAAGGGCATGAACCCCACTCAGATCAAGGAAGCTATCTACTTATTCATGGCTCCCGGTGCTACGCCAAAGGTGGCCCTCATAGGTAAGGCTCTAATCAGGCTGGTCACGAACCTGACGAGTGCCAGGATGTGCTACAGGGAGCTTCAAGAGGCCGTTGGTGAGAAATCGGAGGGGTTTCCAGAGAGGCCGAATAATAACAAGAAAGGAGAGGGGAAGAAAGACCCGCCAAAGGTCACACCAAAAAAGAAGTAACTGCCAGTGATCCCACCTTTCAAGGGGGTTAGGTACTCGCCTACTTAGCCCCCTCTCACCTAAGTATAGAAGATATGCTCACCCGATACCAGAGTTACCTTATGGCCGTTCCTTGGCTCTAACGGAGTGCCCCTAAAGGCTATGTTCCGGCTGAACCATCCCCCGTCCTTAGCATACTTTGGGTTCCAATAGAATAAGGCTCCTCCTGTGTTGTCCTCTAAGGCTCCCGTTAGGATACCCTCGGCTAGTTGCATAGCCTCAGCGAACCTAACGTCTGGCTGTTGGGGCCATACGTCGAGTTGAGGATCATAGGTTTTCTTGGGGGGATTGATGCTGCTGAATTGTGCATCCCGCGTGATAATGACATGAATAGGCTGCTTATCCCGTATGGCTCTGTTGTGCGCCACATGGCCGCAAGGTCTCATACCCTCAACACCCAGGCTACGATATTCGCGCCACATCATAAGTGCTAATACTGCACGATCCCAATCTGTCCATTGCATTTTTAGTTCCTCCTCGACCATCCCATGCTGTATCTCACATGGAAGTTGGCTATGTTCAAAATATCCTTCTCCGGCAGGGGTACGGATACCCCGTCTCTTATACCCCACTCAGTACGTTGCCCCCAGGAGTCTTGGACCAGCATAAAGTACCCGTTAGAATCTAGGCATAAAGCCATGACTCTAATGGACTTAGGCAAATTAGGAACTGTTTGGAGTAGCATAAACTGTAACCGTTACAGTACAATCAGGGAGCTTATGGACTCGCCCTTGCTCACTCGCACGTTGAGATTAGATAGGTTGAATATATAGGTCTCAACTGGCCCATTCTGTAATGGCCCCTGATCCACAATAAACCCCTTCGCCATAAATACCCCTGGATTTCTCACTAGGAATGGTGTGCCTGATATAGTTTCAATATGGAGACGATGTATCAGTGTGCCATAAGCCATTCCAGGGATTGCAACAGATACGGGAGTGGTAAGGGGTAGAGATTCACCCTTAGCAAGGTATATATCCTCACCAGACTCAAATATGACTCGGATCATCACCAAGCCTCGCTTCCAACTTTTTCGCCATTCCCGCTTCAGTGGAACAGTGCATGGTAATCGCGGAGACGCGATTTAATTGATCTAGCTCAAACCGTAACTCATCCCGCTCCTTCGACAAGTTCTTGCACTTATCCATGTGCGACCGAAGAGCCTTGTACAGACCAAGGATTTCATCTCGAAGATCATCAATCAACTCATCAACCATCCTGGTCTGGGCGTTTATCTCGGTTGGGTGCTCCCATTTTCCATTGCTGAGGTAATCGGAAGCTACCCCGGAAGTCATAGAAAGCCATCTTTTCAACTCGTCGTGTGCGGCTTGGAGGGCGTCTTTCTCAGCAATAGCAGATTCCAAGACTTTCGTCGTCCGTACCGTATGTTCACCTATAGCCCGTTGCAAGCGGTCCCTCTCGGCTTTCAACTCGTCCCGCTCTCGCCTCACGTCATCAGGGCACAGCAACTCGGCACAGTGGCCCTCCTCTGTATGCATGTGCGTGATCCCGACCGTGCAAGTCACGCGTCGGATGCCAGTAGCAAGAGGCTCCCGCTCACGTAGCAAGGCGGCTACTACCTCTCGCCATTTGGTGCCCCACTTAATCAATTCTTCTTTTGAGGATTCCGCCAACAAAGATAACTCATCGGACGTTAGTTCATCCAATTTGTAACTCATTTCGACTCTCCCTTCGCTGGTTATGCAAAATCCTCTTCTACTTCGTAGGTATCCCCAGCGCATTCAGGCTCACTGAAAAGTTGCTTGGCTTTAACTAATGCGTCGGCAACACTGATTGCCAACACCCTTGCTCCTTCCGCCATCTTCTTGCCATCACGTAACCTGATAATCCTGTACTCCTGCAATTCGCAATCACCCACCTTTCTGCTCTGGTTGAGCTTTCGCTGGAACGCGCCCGGTTCCTTTGCAGTCCGGGCATTTCACACTATGCCGCTGAATTGTCCCATGCCCCTTACATCGCAGGCACGGCTTGGTTGGTTCTTCTTCACAATAAAGATGCGCCCCACTTCCACAATCTTGACAACGTTCATCCTCTCTAGGCATCGGGTTCCTTTCCACAGGCAAGACACTTCCCGTGTGCATCGTGCCAGGTCGCCTCGGTCGTACAGGAGCAAGGTGTGAGGTGTGCTCCAGGAAAACGATAAACGCACTTACTCGGCGGCTCCATAAAGTGAGCACACTCGTTTGGCCCACAAGTGCAAACTTCCCCTATTTGTAATCGCGGTTCACTCATTGGGACTCCTTCCGCAGCCGCTCGATCTCCCGCAGGGCTTCAGGGAAGGCGGTGCGGGCTTCTATATGCAGCAGATACTCTCGCTCGGAGATTGTGCACCAATTCCCTTGAACCTGCTCCTGGTGTGTAAGAGGCGTAGCCTTCTCGCACAATTCCAGCAATTCCTTGATCCGCTTCTCGTCCATCACCCCTCCTTAATCAGCCGCCGACCCCTTCCGCATCAGATTTGGCGTAGAGTTGCGGTTCCCTCTACATACCGTTGGTGCATCTGAGGATCGGCGGCGTTCATCGCTGACTGGACACAACGCAGCGTGATGATTTCGTCTAACCCTGTTTAGTGATACGCAGAGTATAAGAATGCGTTACCTGTGTACACTCCTGAATCACTCGGGGACTCACGTTATGCTGTAGTAGCAACTCAGCTTTGATAGTCTTACGGGGACTATCAAAGTAGTTCACCAAATTACCGTTGACTGTGAGCTTGGATAACTCGTAAGTCCCTACGATCTGTTTGATCTGTGCTGAAATCTTGTCTTTCTCGTCCCCAGCTTCCTTAGCCGCGCTCTGCCACACCAGATAGTCTCCTACTAGGCTCTGTAGTCTCATCTGGTCAGCCTTGTCATAGACTACCTCAGTCATGTCAGGTATGGGTTCCTCCTCTTCTTTCTGAGGCGGGGGTGGTGGGTCTTGTGGCATCAGATTTGGCTTGGACTGCTGAGTGGCCTTATTGAGACGGTCCTTTAGAGTCTTAGACTCCGCTTTCATGTTAGAGCTAACTAGTTGTTTTGCCATGACTTACCTCCTACTGTTATAATACTATCAAACGGAACAAGCCTTGTCAAGTCTTATTTTTGGTGTAACGGTTACGTTATTTGCCCTCACAGGCACACTCCACATCCTCAAGGCAAGTGAAGGCTGGATTAGTAGGTTCCACATACCGTGGAATACGACTCATTTTCAGGAAAGCCAAAAGCCTTTTCAGTTGGGCATCGGTAACTTCAACAGCTATCTCCACTACCTTAGTATTCTTCATTTCTCCAAATCCCCCCAGTTCTGTGCCACAGCTACCCCGGCCTTGACCGGAATACTCAGTGGCACTAGATTCTCAAATCTGTAGGCTGTGATAGCCCCACAATCCTCAACCAAGTCATCCCGGCATAGGAATAGAAGCTCATCATGTACCTGCAACAAAGGCCGTATTATTTCCAACAACCCTGCTGCTATCAGATCATCCTGTACCGCCGCCATACTAAGTTTCAAGCATCCCTGCGCCCCAGACTGGATAGGGAAGTTGCCTGCTTCCCTAAGTGCTGCCTGCACTACCCACGGTAGTACACTCCTCACAGCCGCCGTATGCAGAATGCGGCCCCACATATCCCATAGATACCCGTTCCGCCTAGCTCTCTTATCATCCTCAGACCACATCTTGAGTACGCCGGGGTATCTCAGGAAAAATGTGTTAATGAGACCTTGACACTTATCCTCAGTCCATAGGGACCGGAATCTACCGCAGTCATGCAGGGTAGCCTCTTTGTTGCAGTTGGCACATACCACCGGCATCTGTTCTAATAGCCCCTTAGCTGTCACTCGGTAGAAGGTAGCCAGCACACAAGTCTTAGCGGGATACCTATGCTCCATAGCGTGAACGCCAGGGTATTGCCACTTGCCATTCTTGTCCTGGAATCGCTCATCCTTGATCTTAAAAGCAGCTATGGCGAAGTCACTATAAATGTCCTCTTTGTTCCTGTACACCCGCAATAGGTTCTCATCCTGACTACGGTGCGCCGTGATTCGAGGCTCAATCTGGGAATAATCTACAGAGACTATCTTCCAACCTTGAGGAGCTATGAATCCCCGGCGTATGTCCTTCCCTCGTTCAGTTCGGGTAGGCATAGCGAGTAGGTTAGGGTCTCTACAACTTAATCTACCACTGGGTACTCTGGTAGTTGAGAAGTGAGGGAACATTCTCCAAGTACCATCACCCATGCTTCGGGCCAACTTGGGCATTGGAGTGACATACGTCCCCCGTAGTTTGCTAAACTCTTTGTACTCAAGGATTTGCGGGACAACGGGATGATCGTGTTGGATAGCTGTAAGTACCTCATCTTCGACACTCTCCCTGTATCCTGATTTGGTCATTTTCGGTCGGGCTTGTTTGAGTCCCAATTTCTTGAATAGTAGGTCTGCAACCTGATCCCCTGAGTCTAAGTTACAGTAATAGCCAGTATCGGACTTAACCTGTTCTGTGATCCTTTCCATATCATCAGTCAGGTCGCGCTCTAGTCTAGCGAAGTGGTCTAAGTCTACAGGCAGTCCTGTGCGGGCCATGCTGATAATCATAGGCATAGCCCCAGCATCTAGTCTCTCTACATTAGGGAGACAAGGGCCATTGATAGTTCGGATGCCATTGTAGAGTCTCACTTATCTCTCAATCTCCAAGTATCTTTTAGGCACATATCCGACATGCTGGAACGTGACGGTTACACTTTTTCCTAGCTCCAAGATGAACCCTTTTGACCTAGCCGCTTCCTGCAAGTCCTTCCAAAACTGATTCCCTACCCAATCCAACATATTGTAGGTGTCCTTATGGAGCCTACATATAGGTTGTCCTATGAGCTTGGTAGGCTTAGTCTGTTTCACCAACTCATCCCCCCCGCCCATAGTAGTCCTAATCGTGGGGACTTCTATGACTGGGACGAATCTTTGTGGGTATCTACAATTTGGATAACAGCAGAAGGACATTGATGCTTGTACCTCACTAAAGCGTTATGAGCCAGACTGCGGACTACATCAAACTTATCACGATCTATACCACAGGCTCCGCCGTAGAGATTCAATTGATCCATTATTTCCACCAGGGCATTCCATAGGATAATAGTGGGTTTATCCATTGTCGCCCCATCGTTCTTGTGGTACTCTCCTAACCCTCTTCCTCATTCTATCCAACACGGATGCTAATCTGAGAGTTGCATCGGCATCACGGCAGGCATAATACAGCATCATAGGGTATGGCACATAGGAGATACACTTCCCAGGCCACATCCCCAACCTAGACTCTATGACTTCCCAGTGCATCTCCCAATTCTCCCACGCTTTGAATACGTCCTTAGCTGGATTATTCTCAAAGTCGGTGAAGAACCGTTTGAGCTTGGTCTCAATCCTCTGGGGCCTATACAACTTCCATTCCCCTTTGTCATCCCGTATCAGTTCCTCCTGGGGCTTGGGCCATTCCTGCATATAGGCTTGGTGGTAGTAGCTCAACACCAACGGAGTAGAGTAGGGGGTCACAAGATCATCAAAATCTTGCATGACCATCCCTAACTCTCTGAAAGCTAAGGCTTTAAGCCCCTGTGGGAGATTGCCTAGTTGGAAGGCTAAGGCTATGGTATCCCGTATCTTATTGGGGGGATATTGAAGGCCCATACTCTCCATAGGATCATAGTCGGCCATCAGGTAATGAAATAGCAGACTAGACTCCCATCTATCCAAGTACGTTTGTAACTCAGCAATCAAGTCCTTCCTCTCAGCCCTAATGAGCCTCCCTGTGCCGGGATACTGGGACAGTGTGAGACAGTAGGGTATGTGACCCCGCTTGCTCTCCGTGTCCTGCGCCATTGGAATAGTGGAGTCCAAGTAATCCCGCATCTCCTGTACAGTCTCAAACTCCCGATAGTCAGGATTAGGGTACTCATCTTGAGGTACAGCCAGATTCCCATTGAGGTATTTCTTTAACCTATACCAGTCAGTCCTGATTTGGAGCATCTTCTTAGGCTCATGAATGCCAAGAGCAGGATGGAACATAGGGAATGCCTTACCCCAAGCCGTCTCTCTGGGTATTCCATGATGAATGTCTAAGTCAATATCAGGGTCTATGGCCTTACAAGCGAATGATCCCATAGGAACCACAAGCTCAGGCTTGGCCTCTTCTATTTCAGGGTATAGATGCTGCATAGCACAGGACTCCAATAATGCCAAATCCTTTGGACTCTTGGGGTCCAACTTGCCGCCTGTACTCACTGGCAGACAGTTATGCACTACCCCACCTATCGTTAGAAAATTATCGTTGCGTTCTACCTCGATACAGTATACACTTAGGTTTCTAGCACTAACCTTATCTATTACCACTCGATCCCAGAATACCTCATTATCTGCCGTATAAAGAGCGGGATCAAACTCTGGGCAGTCATAACCTCCCAATTTATACCGCATCGTAGGGGGTACATACGGGGCTATCAAAGACGCTACCAACCTACTATCCTCAGCACGAAGGAATATCCTACCATGCCGGTTGTATGCATCTAAGCTCAGGGCTTCGGATATTAAATAAGTCAAATTAGCCCTCTGTGAATCAGACAGACCCGTACAGCAGACTTCCATTTGCTTCAGTTTTCCATTATTATAGGTGTGGGCGTATCCATCATCCATGTAGAGTGCGGCAAAGGAGATATATGAGAAGGATAGGCCCCTACCCAGTGATAATAGACTCTTCCGAGATATTCCTCTAAGTACGGGTTGATTTTTAGAGAAGGCAGTATACGCTTTGCCATCCCCCCTCAACTTTGGTTTAGTCATGCGCAGATTGGAGAACAGCTTTATTTTACACTCTAACCACTCTATCTGCTTTATGCCGTGACCAAACATCAAAGATGATCTAGCTATCTGGGAATCCCCCAATAAAGTACCTACAAGAAACTCCCACTGTCGCAAAGACAATCCAGGAGCACCTGTGCATATATAGTCACTACTGGATAGCTTTGCTGCCTCTATCCAACCTCTCTGTGTCAAAATAAGATGATCGGACGTGACTACACTGCCCCCCTCCCCTCTACCCCCTCTATGTCTATATGTGTGGGGGCGTATTCTTAGCAGAGGTCTACCATATCTCGGATTTTTATGAATAGTCTGAACTTTTACTAATTCCATTTCACCTGTTAGCTCATTATAGGAAGGCACTAACCCCCGATATTTAGTTGCGTATAGGTGAGAGATATAATCGGTTGATCCACTAGGTAGAACTACTCTGGTAGACCCTTTGAGACACTTTATGGCGTTAGTGAACCTGCACTCAGGACGCCTCAGCCCAGCCTGGGGTAGATAATGACCATCTACCTCTTGCCCTGTCTTGCCTACAAACGGGCGACCGGCCTTATTCTCCTGTGCTCCGGGGGCTTCCCCAATGAATAGAATAGGGCTGTGCTCAGGACCGTCTGGGGGCACTAACTTGTTAATTCCAGGGCATTTAGCACATCTATCCACTATCCACATCCCTCATTAAATCCACACTGTGTACAAGTCTTGCAAGTCCCTGTTTGAATCAGCATCCCCCCACACTGTTTGCATAAATCCCCAGTGAAGGCTTGCTCTTGGTTTGTATCTAGGACTAGGAGTACAGCCATTATCTGAGCCTCTGTGAAATCATTGGAGAACACTACAAAGGGGCGGCTGAAATCCACAGGCTGATCCATAGACACTATACGCCATTTGCTATTAGTGTCAGTTGTAGGTTGTGCTACTCTGCGTTGTCTCATACCACTTTACCCCCATGACGATGAGGACGAGTCATATTATACTCTAGCTTCCGCAGCACTTCATACTCCAAGTTTATCCTATTCAACTTAGAGTAGTGTCCCACGCGGATGAGAATATCAGCAAACTCTGAGGCTACCCCAGAAGGCTTCCCATCGGGAGTAGTCCAAGAGGTAGCCTGACCCTCCCTATAGCACTCCAAAGCCTCTGATACCTCACTATGAATAAGAGATATCTGCTCAGGAAATATGACCAACTTCTCAGTCCAGCCCTTATCTCTAGCCTGTTGATAGCAGCGGTCAACCATCTCAGTGATAGTCATTTCCATACCTCCCTTACAATATCCTTCGCCGTCTTGATCCCAATACCAGGAACTCTTAACCACTCTTCCTCACCAGCCCGCGCCAAATCCACGGCCCGCCTGAACACCTTCTCTGCTTCCATACTATACTTAACACCAACACCCGGCAGTTGCGCGGCCCATTTCCTCTTCAGGCTAGGCTCCCCCATAAGCTGTGGAATGGCTAACTTCTGTATTTCCAACAAGCTAGTATGCTGGCCCCACTTCTTTTGATAATAGTGGTATGCCTCGCAGATGTTAATTGCGGTCTGTTGTATGTCCCTAGAATGTGTAACGGTTACGCCTGAGAGACCCACGGAGATGAGGTAACGGTATAGTTTAGAGTACAGGACATTGCTATTCCTATACCTGAGTGGAAACCACGACCCACCTTTGGAGGTAATCATAATTCCGTTCATGTATGGGGGAGTGCCGCAGGCCCAGACCCCCTCGATCATGAGGAAGCTGTGATTATACATTTGAGCCATACCTAATCTCTGGTGGGAGGCATAGCGCGAGTCATCAATGCAGTTAAGCATATCAGGTACAGTCTTACGCTCTATGCCAATGCAAATCTCACCGTCTGGCCCATGCCCTTCAAAGGCGCAATCAGCAAACTCCAACGAGGCGAGTTGAGCCTTGATACCACACTGAATAATGTGAGGTAATAACTCAGCGGAGCCGATTCTGGAATCAATTATGATGATGATGCACCCCGGATTTCAAAGCTCTATCCAGAGACCAGCCGAGAAGGACTACCCTGTTGTATAAAACACCATACTTAATTCCAAACTCAACAGAGAGTGAAGCGAGAGTTACTTCTGTACCCTTATATGGGACACGGACTGTGCCTCTTCTATTTCTCACCTGCTCTACTGGAAGCGCCCACTTACAGTTTTTAGGACAGTAATCCCCGTCATTATTAACTCTCTCTATAGAGTGTCTGGAGGAAGGTCTTAGTCCCATATCTGACAAGAAGGCAGTAAAGGATAGTTGCCATCTATCACACACTCTAATACCACGTCCACCATACTGGGCATATTGAGGACAAGATAAATCCAGGCAGCGGTATAGCATATTCTGATATATATGGTACTCTGGTGTCTTAGACATTTTGTGTGTTGTGTGATTATCACTGTTGAGGCATCCACAGGACTTATTGGAGCCTGCAACTAGACCATCTTTCCTAACCATGACCGTATTGCCACAATCACAGAGGCACAACCATACAGTTCTATGCCTAACTCTTGTACCCTTAAGGGCTGTTAGCCGCCCGTACCGGATTCCTGCTATATTGATAATCAAGGACTACCCACCCTGGTCTTTAGAGATTCTATCATGGAAATTAGGACTTGTCAAGGGATTTCTTCAGTTCCACTCCTCTATCTGTCAGGTTGTAAACCATGAGATTCCTATCATGTTGTGGTATGTACGTGGAATCACAGCACCCCCATCTGTGTAATTCTTCTTCTGGCCTATTAAGGCTCATAGGTGGGGGATAGTCTAGTTCCACTTGGATAGGCCACACCCCTTTGAGTAGGTGTAGGGCAGCAAGGGATAGCCCACCTAACACCAACTTGGTCTCCTCATCAAGTGTATCTGCTACTGGTATTGACACCTTGCGCCCAAACTCTTCGGCAGATTTGGGTTCCACAGTGTATAGAGGCTTGATGGTTAGGGATTCCTTCAGTATTTCCAGTTTGATCCACTCTACTAAGGCCCAACCACAGGTATCCAATAGCTCCTGTTGTATCTCACTAATACCTTCCTCGGTGGTGGTATGGAACGACTTCTCGCCGTAGGTTCTCTCCCCGGCAATCATTCGCTTATGAAGTTGATCTGTAAAATCTCTAAAGTATGGCCTGAAGTTCATTAAAACCCCCATTCCTCAAGGTCTACGTTCGGGTACACGACCTGTACCAGTCCTGCAAAGTTGCAATCCTCCCCCCACAACTCGGTACCTACTAACTCCATATTCGCCTTACACTTGAGAATCCTAAGACCCCACTGATTAGGAGTCGGCTTCTTCGTGTAGGGGTTAATCCCAGCCGGTTTGAATAAGTGCCGTAATTGAATCTGCCATAAGTACTGCTGATCCGGGAATCCTTGTCTTTGTTTATTGCCACTCTTGGTTCTCTTCTCCTTACCATCGTCCCCCATAATAGGTTTGCCATTGGAATCTGTAACGGTTACATATTCGTCTCTTACTTTGTTGGTCCCGATGACAATCTTCCCGCTATCATAGGCTCTGGCAGTCATGGCCCGCCTCTGTGCATATACATCCGTATACTCAGTCTGAGGCCAGACCTTAGTGAGCTTACCGAAGTTGGCTAATCTATGCAGTTCCCAGAAGTCACTGTCTCCGTCAATAACCACAGTCAGAGCATCAGGATTATCGAGAGCTTTGTAATATTTTGACTTGACTTGGTTAAAGTAGTCGGCGTATTCTGCTTTGTCCTTGGTGGTAGTGGCTAGAGGTACAGAGACTACGCTGAAATAGAATCCCTCAACGTTCCTAGCTGATGGGGGATTGGGGTTGTCTAGTACAGGATCAAAGGCTCTATCCAAGCAAATGATGATGCCTGGATTAGGACATGACAATAGGAACTCTGTCTTGCCTGTGTCAGTCTCACCCTCTGTACCTATCAGTAATGGTTTCAGGTACTTACCATTACGGAGCCTAACCTTCCTTCTGGACTTAGAGGCGTTGGCTTCAGGTGAGAATCCATCACGGGCGAAACTAGCTGGTAGGGGCATTAGGGTTATTCAGCCTTCGTAAGAGTAATTTTGGTCATCGGCAGTATATATAGTGTTCCGTAATTTGGGCATTTTGGCATCCCACAATAGACCATACCTGCATGATTTTCATATAGCTTTGATCTACACTCAGCGCAGATAAGATAAGGCACTACTATAGCTATCATCACCCCTCCTTACTTTCCTTGTAATCAGGATTCTCTACTTCCTCTTCCATATAGGCTCTGGCTTCGGCTATGGCGTCCTCATCAACCTCTAAGCCTAGTTGCGATGCCAACTCTCTTAGATGCTTCTCAAGTTCATCAACTGGTGACACTATTCTCTCTCCTTACTTTCCTTATACTCTTTAAGTAATGCCCAATTCTCATCCACTTCCTGTTGTGTAAACTCCAATTCCCATATCCTCAGCACCGGCTTGTAATTATGGCATAGGAACAGGACATGGAGCATTGCCAAAGTGGTCCTCTTGCCCTTGCAGTATGCTTTGATCTGGGCTAACCACATCCATTGACTGTCCAAATTCTCTACCTTCTTGATGCTCTTGTAGGTGCATTTGACCTCATGCACTACAGGCAGGTATTTGGACTTCGTATCTGTAACGGTTACACTTAGAGCCTCACCGTCCAAGCTCATATGTATGCCATCTACACAAGTGCTATCGGGGTGATCCAGTACCCCGAAGTGACTCAAAACATTGAAGATATACCATTCTTCCCAGGCTAGGCCAATGCTCATTCTAAGTACAGCATCTTGGTCTGTGATCGCTCTCCTATCCGTAAGTGAAATCTCCTCTGGACCTAGGTTGAGTATCCCCATCTCTCCGGCTATGGCCCGGATGATACCGGATACGTGAGTACCAGGAGCGCGAGGTACTCTAGGTTCTGGCAGAGTCAGATTGATGGGGAACTCTTTGACTATCATCGTCGGTGTCCTCTCTGAGTCTTATTCTAGTTCTCACTAGCTAAATCAGCATCTCCCCTTTCCTCCTTTAGAATTATCGGGCCTGCCTATAGCCAGCAGGCCCTATACTGTTTTTGACAGGGTTATTGTTAAGCCGGGACCACCTTTGGCCCCTTTAGATCATACCCCACCTGGGACAGCAATCCCTTGAGGGCATCATCCGAAGAGAAGAAGGTGTCAGCCACGGCCTTTGCCATATCCTCACCCTCGGACCCCTTAACAGATGTGAACACCGCCGTCCGTAGGAGAACCTTCGGGCACCCATTGGGGTTCTTCTCCAATGCAGCTGCCAGCCCATTCTGAGCCGCTGTCAGAACTGCTTCCTCAGCATCGGCGGTAGCCTGAGTGGGTTGGGAGTTGGGTTTCTTAGCTGCCATAGGAGCGGGTTTCGCGGGGGCTTTGCCAGGGGCAGTCTTAATCGGAGGTTTCTTGGCTTTGGGCTTCTCCGTTACCTCTGGGAATCCCCCACCACCTTCCCAAGGTTTGCCATCGTCCTTGATCTCGGTAACAACCGGGATCATCTTAGGCCCCTTACGTTGCTCCTCTCCGGCATCACTGGTAAGAGACCCACCAAAGCCCTGTCTCTCTACTGGTTCAGGCTTGTTGGCAATATGTGCCCACATGCCATCCAGCACTGATAGATCATTCGCCGCCAGTGAGGGCACAATTGGGTCACAGTTTGCCATCTCAGTCACAAAAACATGCCAGTTTGTGAGTTGAGGTAGAGGCGAACCAGGACCACCTGGGACTTCAACCAAACTCTTGCCGGTGTCTGGGTCTGGCATATAAGATAGGTGAGACTTGCGGCCCATCCCATAAGGTTGCTCGATAGGCGCACCACCATCGAACGGGTGGAAAGTCACTACAGTACAAAGTCCTGGCTCCCCGACTGGGCTACCATCCAGTTTCTTGTACTGGTACATCTGGATATTGAACTCCAAGGCGTAATCGCCTTCGGGTACATACCCACCGGATGCGTATGATCCGGGGTCTAACAGATTCAATTTGCTGCTCATATCTGTGCTTTTCTCCTTTTGAAAGTGTAACCGTTACAGTATTACTGTCCGGTTTTAATCCAACGTCTAGCTGCTGTCTGTGCTTGCTCCTGTGTCTGAGCCTTACCAGAGTTGCCAAGGGCAGACCAGTACCATTCCCCCTTTCTCTCCCATACATAGTAAGGCATACTGTAGCCTTCAAGTATGTAGTCAATTTTCAGAGCTTCTGGCGGGGTGTTATCTTTTGTAGTCATTGGCTTTATCTACCAACTCCCAACCCTCTTTGGTACTCTTATACACCCGGCCATCCTCGCCAAGAGCATATAGTTGGTGAGAGAGCCGGTCATTACTATTCTCATACTCACCACATTCGATCTGGGTAAACTTTGGCATTGCTGTTATAGGTATTGCCATTATAATCTCTCCGGTGGTTGCGGCAGGATTTCAACCCTGCGGAAGAATGCGTAAAATGACTTAGGAGCTAGATGTCCAAACTTAGGAATAAACCAATCAAGGTGCATATCCCCTATGAAGTTTTCGCATCTGTCACTTTTACTCCTCATCCCCCGGCCAAATGATTGTACCATCTGTTGCATAGCGTGATAGGCCCCATACTCCTTATCATCCTCTTGTCTGGCCTTGACTATCTTTGATCTACCGTCAGGGAATGGGATTTTGCACATGAACTGGAACTCACACTCTGAACCAGGAAAGTCGTAACCAGTTCCAACTGAAGGACTTACAAGGATTGTTCCTGGTGGGCTGACCTTAAACTCTTGGATGGTAGACATCGTAGGCTCCCCACGTTGGTTGATGAGCATGTTCCCAGCGAACCTGCTCAATCCTACTATGTCATCCCGTCGGGCATAGCTGATAGTGTGGATGATGCCCTTACGGTCCCTACGACGAGCCAGGATTTGATCCAACCTGATCCACAGAGGGGATAAATCTTTGGCTCTATTATCAACTCTCATGGTAGGTACGTAGTAGGTGGGGCAGCGAGTCTTATCAAAGTCACTGTCAAACTCTTTGAACTCATAATCAGCCTTAGCAAGCCCTATCATGGCGAGAGTCTTTGGCCTGAGAGTTGCGCTGACAATGACGATCTTGGGGAGCCTGAGAAGCAGAGCACCTTCTGAGTATCGGGCTGGCCTGATAGGGTCGAATTGGAATCCGTCTGGCAGTTCATCCACTATCCAATCTTCAGGTCGGCAAGTAGATAGTACACCCAGCCTCTTGCAGAGCTTTTTCATATGGGAGTAGTGCTTAACCCAGGTTATCTTAGGGTCTGATACACTAAGGCATTTATCATGGGCACTACGCATTTCCCACTCAGCCCTTTCCCTGGCTCTAGCAGCCCATCCCTTCCAATACCTCATGTTTAAGGCATCCTCGCCAGTTAGGAAAGGGAATCCCATAGTTTCCTCAACCTCTTTGTGATTGAGTGTGATCTGCATAGCGCGGGCTAGAGCTTCAGGTGCAGCATGACCTTCATCAAAGATTACCTGTTGGAAGTGGGTCATACCCAGGCCATACTTCCTTGAGGAAGTCCATTTATCATAGTTGGTGACTACCAAGGATGAGCAGGCGGCTCTTATCTCGGCTTGAGATGCAGGGCAGGAGATACTTCCTTTGAAGGGACAGCGGAAGGCGTAACCTTCCTCACAAGTGTAGTCATCTTTCAGACTGCATTTGTAGTTCCTGCGGCCACGAAGATCAACCATACCTATAGACCCATATATCCTTGTATACTGATCTTGTAAGCCTTTGGAGTCTGTGATGATGCAGGTGGGAACACCGCTTAGGAGAGCGGCTGCTACCACACACGCCGATTTCCCAAATCCAGTAGGCGCGGAGAGAGCCACAACCCGCCTATCAGATGTAACGGTTACACTGATAGCCTCTCTTTGACCGTCTCGCCACTTATCAAATTGGGGCGGGAGTCCTACTTCTCTTGGGCTAGGTATAATCATTTAGTTTGGCTTAATCATCAATCCACCTAGCAAGTCATAAAGAGTGTGGGCCTCCAATAGTGTCATTCTGATATGAACAACCTTAGCCATACCACTCAGGTCAGACTTCATTTTACGGATAGTGATATAATCCTCAGATTGCCACAAATCGAGGATAGCCCCATCATCCCCATGCTTGATAATCCCTATTGGCTTACCCATCTTAACCGATTCATCTGACATTGCTCATCTTCTCCATATACTTTTGAATATCTTCTAAGCGGTAACGAATCCGCCCATTATATTGATCCTTGAACCACTCCGGGCCTTGCATTCTACCTGTGCTGTTGTAGACATACCGCCAGCCTATGATAGTTTTTATAGACAGTCCGAGGATTTCTGCTACCTCATATGTGTCTAGAAATGCTCGATACTGTTTTTCTTGGCCCATAGTTCCGTATGATAACAAACAAACGGAACAATGTCAAGGAAAATAATTGATTTTACACACTTTTCTCTAGCGGGATTCTGGGTACTGGCGGCTGACCATGCAGGATTCTCTCTATATCTTGTTTTACTTCTCTCTTACGTCTGCCATCATACTTGGAAATTACCCTCTTATTGCGCTCCTGTATGGAAGCTACCCTAGCATCCAAGGCGGTATAGAAGTCGTCTACATTCATACCTAGGGCAGCAGCCAATTTTCGGGCTATATCCATTGTGGGCTTACTTCTACCCCGGAGTGTGTTAGAGAGAGTAGAGATATTGACTCTCTGGGTCTGGGCTATAGCTCGGAGGTTGATGTATCTCCCATTGAAGAACACACTCTGACGGGTAGGCTTGCTGAGGAATACTCCGCTAGGGACTCTGACTGTCGGCATTTTATAGCCTCCTATGTCTATAAGATACCAAACACAAGGCCATTTTGTCAAGCAAAAAGTGTAACGGTTACGGTGTTACGCCTGAAGTTCGGCCCTAACTCCGAAGGCTGTAACCATGTTACAAAATCCAAAGTCATCGGGCATCTGTCGCCAGACCTCCTCCCCTTTGCCCCCTGGTAGTCTACCCATGTCTATCATTGTAGAACTCCCAATGTTGTGAGAGAATGCAATATGGGTTGTTGCTTCACCACTTGGTCTAACCCTTAGGAAATTACTGACTTGGACGACTCCAATTAAATCAGGATGGGCTACAGTACCAATTCCATAATCTGTGCCGGGGGAACCAGTATCAGTTATGGCCTTATACAGATTGGATGCAGTTGCAGAAGTTGAGGCCCCTTTTTTAACATCATAGGCGGTCGTTACAGAGTCTCTAAAGGTGTAGGTTATATCCCCCATTACGTATATCTTACCGTCAACTGGGTTGGATGGTAGTGTCAGTCGGATATATGATGTTAATTCATTAACAATGGGTGATCCTGCCTGTGGTGTGATAATCTCTCCACCATCGGGATCAACGCTAAAGTCAGCCCCAGATATTCCAAATAGTCTTACTTCCCCGTTGCCATCACAGCAGTATCCATCCGAGCCGGGACTTCCAGCAGAACCTAGAGATGTAAGCACTAGAGACGGGGGGTAGAGAGCCACAGAATACAGCGACTCGGCCATAAGATCAGACTTGGTATTGGTGGAATCCAAAGACACATATTGACCACCGACTAACTTAACCACCTTCAGCCCCACTATGGGGTTGCCGTCAAAATCAACTCTGCCCCGGTTATGTATCATAATCCCGGTCTGTGAGTTTACGATGCGCACATCATAGGGTTGTAGATCAAGGACAATATTCTGGTGATGAATTGGGGTCAGGAGTGTACTATGCAGCACATCCGCAGTATATGGGTCCACGCCCTCAGTGTCGGGGAATGTATCTCTAACTAATTGGATTGAACTCTGATCCCCCTTAATTATTCTTGAATTTTCATGTAGGGATTGCCAATAGAATCCAGAGTCAACTTCATTGTAGGGAACCTCAAAGATCAATGTAGACCCAGGTATACCTCCTTGGATACGGCGTGTCTTATAATACACATGGGTTATAGCCTCAGAATCAATTTCCTCCGTGGCTTCTAGGATATACAACTTCCCGTCCTGTGTGCAAAATACATCTACCCACAAACCACTAGCTGTGTCATTCGTAAGTTCTGGGGTCCAAGTATCAATATCATCCGAATAGCCTGTCTCAATCACTTGGGCATTCAGATCATAGATTTCATCCTCGCCGCTCCGAGGATCACCAACTAATCCAGACTCCCCGAGATAATACAGGCGGGCCACATATTTATTTAGGTCAGCTAGCCTGTACAGCACAGCCAAATACCTACCAGTTGTATCAAATCTGTAGGATATGGGCTGGGATATACTAGTTTCTGCAATATCACTTAGCTCTATACGATAGACTATACGGCTACCTGAATCTTGCAATCTAAAGGCAGGCTTATCAAATGTGCCAAAGAAACCACTCTCATCTACAGCAAATCTTAGCCCTATATCTGCATAAACCTCTGGGCAGGCAACAACCACAAGGTCTCCTTCTATTGTATAATATGCCACACAACCATCATCATCTACGAACAGCGTGGGAGTCCAAGGAATATCTGGAGGATCGAATACAGGTAATGGCTCTGGTATAACATAGTCTGTATCTGCATACACCCCAGCATCAACCTCAACGAGAGACAATCGAGTAACCATAGAGGGGCCAGACTCCATATCCTCTACAGCTACAGTAGAGTTGACTACCTCAAATAACTTGTCAGTCCATAGTCTCGCATGAGTCCATTGGATTACACTACCCGGCTGTACTACGTATGCAGCCATAGTGCATACCACTTCCGCGCTAATCTGCCGCCTGTTCCTCTCAAGATCAATACTTGCGAGTCTCTGCGCGGCCCAAGGGCTAGTTGTGAATGGCAGGGATATGTCATTGAAGATTCTGTCCCCACCATCCTCTGACTTGTAAGTGTCTGATAACACAGGGGGAAAGTCAGTCTCCTCATACTTGTCTGCTCTACTGATATAGGTTCCCTTGACGGCGTTGTATAGGTCTCGCGTTTTCCTCCTAGCGTCAAAGGATATAGGAGCTACAATATCCTTATCTGTCAGGGTGAAGGTAGCCGTTCGTAACTTTCCGGGCAGAATGACCCATTTACCAGAGATGGGGATAATGATACCAGCCATTGCAGCCGCAAACTTACCTAGAACATCTATAGGCGCTCCCCACTCGAATACCCCATTAATAGTGTATCTTCTCTCCGTGGTAGTAGTGGGAGGACTCACCGTAGAGTCCAATGGCACAGTGACAGCCTCATCACATACATCAGCGGCATCCTCTAGTACAGGCCAATCTATCTCATCATAAGTGGCCCCAAATCCTCCTCTCAGCTTGGTAGTCAAAAGATAGTCAGCGGCACATAGGGCGGCATTATCAGACCACGCTAGTTTGAATACACTACCCCCGGAGATATAGGCTCCATTGCCTACGCCGCCATCTATGGAGAAATGTGTAGAGTCAATATCTTGTAATATGAACCACTCCCCATTAGCCGCTGTATTGCCAAGAATATCTCGCAACCTTACTATATCACCCAGGCTTAAACCATGAGCAGATGAAGTCTCAATCACAATGGGGGAAGCGTTGGTAGCCCCTATCACAGTTAAGAGAGGATTGGACCTAGGATCGTATATTGGTTTGCCATAGAGAGCGAATGAAATACTGGGAGCACCGTTGGGAAAGTCCTCTTTCTTATAGTTCAACCTCAGATAGACATTACCACATCCTCTCTGTGCATGAGCAGCGGTCCATACCCCACCAGAATCTGTAATAAGGGAGTCATAGGGCACATCCCCACGCTGCCCGTCGTCTCCTCTGCTCACCTGCATTAAGGCGCGGGTTTCAGCAGCAGAGGGCCACGCCGCTTGATCTAAACTCACGCCATCAACCCCCCCTGTAGGGGCTGATCTGGTATCAATAGCCTCCATTGATAGAGCTTCATTATTGAAATAGACCCTAGTAACCCCCTCTATGATATGGCCTGTGACCGTGACCAACACCAACATATTGACATTGTTAGCTTCAGCGGGTGTCTGGAAAGTGATAATTCCACCGACTTTAGCATGGCCGTAGACAGTTCTACGAGCAGCGGCAGACTCCTTTGTGACGATCTGTAACCCCTTAATAGGAGCGGCATCCGGCTTCTTTACAAGAGCAGCAGTTGCCCCACTCAAGGACAGAGAAGCACCGACAGAGAATATAAAGGGTGCTGCCGCCCCTAACCCAGGCACGAAGATAGAGGCAGCAATCAATCCAGCCCCTATAGCAATTCTGCCGAATGTACTCCAAAAGCCCATTAGCTTATCCCTCTAAAGTTTGGCGGAGCCGCTTCACCCCAGGGCATATAGAGTCCTTGGATAGCATTGACAAACTCAAACCCCTTATCATCAGGATATTCTAGTATCTGATCTTCCTGGGTGAACCGCCTCTCTCTTGTGCGGTTCAATTCGATAAGCCTATTCTCACAGTTTACAGCTACCGTAGTCCCCTTACCACTCTCTACAATCTTTACTGAATCAGTCCTGCCAGAGAATGCCAAATAAGGATCAACTACAATAGCGTAATTTGCATCAAACAGAGCCAGCCACATCTTGACAGGTTTGAATGGCACAATGTCATCCACTGCCTCTGTGAGAGAAGTAGGGTCTACCCCGGATAGAGTTATGGTGATCCCGACCGCATTGATGCCGGACGTTTCAGGTATCTCAGATATGCCTATAATCTCACCAAGCCCCAACCAAGTCTTAGAGTCCCAAGATAGAGACCCCGTACCTGTCCAAATGTTGTCTGTGCCTGTGGCTGTTTCTATCTCTATGAGGTAAGCAGGGCGGATAGTGCCAGCAGCTATAGCGGCCAACATCCCGGCAGTAAGTACCCTATCCACTAGATTGCCTCTATAGCTTTGAAGGAGATACCATAGACCTGAGCATTATCTATTGACCACTCTTGAGAATTAGAAGGAGCTAACCTGAATGTGCCAACGGGGAAGTTGAAGGTACATTGAGCACCGTTAGCAGGTGATGGAGATCGTAACGTAGGCCGTATAGCTATTGAGGAAGGACTTGACCCAAGATCATCTTCTACAACCATATAAATTCTAGCTGCGTCAGGGTGGGTAACTTGCAGGAAGTCACCACGGAGAATGGCAATATCCAATCCAGCCAGTGAAATAGATTTGCCAGTTTGACTCGCACCATCTACAGTGATTGTGGCAAAGCCCTCACCATTCTGGGCCAGACGCTCTGCCCCGTCTGGGCCTAATAGGAAGGTGTTTAATCCTCCATCAGCTTGCATCAAGAATGCTATCCAAGCAGCGGCCTCCGCCCTACCCATAGGAGGCAACTGGCAATCTACCTGCCAAGCATCCCCCGGCCATTCTGTCACCTGTTGTTGAAGAGTGAACTCAGACTCAGACATGCCAACGAGCTTACGATACCGCCAAACGGTTTTCATATAGCCAGTTCCAGCGGAGGGTTTAGTAATGGAGGGCAGAGTTATCAGAGCCATAAAGTGTAACCGTTACAGTTGGACATGATAAACCAAAAGGTCTGTTCTCTCTTGGGTGTTTAGAGATTCTACCATATAAATATCACCCTGTCAAGTGTTATTTTAAGTGTAACCGTTACAGTTTAGGCCCCTCTCAGAGCCATTTCCCTTGTGGTTATCACCGCATTCTCTACTGACTTGCGTTGTACAACCTCTAATGCTCTAGTAAGACGTTGGACCACCCCAACATCTGCTCCCCTAGCATCTATGTTGTTGATAATAGTGGTCCCACCCCCCATCTCACTAGAGGGAATTACCCTGCCGGGAGCACTAGCTGTGATAAGTTCTGGACCCTGTTCACCAGCTATGAAGGTGTCGCCAGCGCGGAACTCTCCGCCTGTGGCGAATCCAGGCAGCATTCTAGGCTGTAGGAGCATATCCCCCGCACCAATTAAGGCGTCAGTGTTGACCCCCCCTACAATACCAGCACCAGGAGCTAATCCACCTAAGAGTCCACCAGCTAATCCTAGGAGTACACCTTTAAGGCCACCTAATCCTCCAGATTGTTGAGATGCATTTATCATCTCAGATTGGCCTGTGGCCCACATGATAACCATCTTGAATATCACCCGCTCAAAGTAAGCGGCCATATCATCAAAGATGTTCGCCATAGCGTCTTTGAAGGACTCAGCGGAGCGTATGTCCTGCTCAAACATACGCTGTAACTCAGAGGCGTAACGCTCTATGACTTGTCGCTTGCGTTGTCCCATTATCTCAGCAAAGAGAGCCTTGGCCTCTTCAATGTTCTGGAAGTTACGCAGGTCGTCCCCATAGTGATCTTGCAGGTCAGCATAGTATGCCCTAGTTTGGGCATCCATGCGAGCTAGCTGAAAGGTGTACCTGTTGGCTTGGCCGTCCAAGGACTGCTGACGCAGGCTATCTGTCTCGGCTTGCAAATCCAGCATCCGTCTATCTTGGGCTACAATATCTTTGATAGACCTGTCTACAGCCCTAGTGCCACGGGCCTTTTGCATAGCTCTCTTATCTAATTCTTCCATGTCCTCTGAGGCTTTGGTACTAGCAGCTAAGTCCTTATCTGCCAAGTCTTTAGTGAAGGCTGCTAATCTCTGATTCAGAGATGCCATTGTAGCAGCAGACTTCTCTCTGATCTCCTGTTTCTTGGCTTCAGCGTTGGCGACAATGGCTACTTCAAGGTCAGCTAGTTTCTGTGCTAAAGCTACCGATCCGCCGAACGTCTCTCTAGCAGCAGCTAGGGCCTTATCTCTTTCAGCGTCTATCCTAGCAAACTTGAGAGCAGAAGTGTTGCCTTGGAAGGCTTCATTCTCAGCCTGAATAGATGACAGTTGAGCGTTAAGCTGATCCTCTACACTCCTCCGCTCGCGGGCCATAGCCACTTCCAAAGAGTGCGCCCTTTCTCGCATAGCTATTAGCAGGACTTCAGCATCGTGGGTATCTATTACACCGGCTATCCTAAGTTGATTGACCCTGGCAATCTTCCCCATCAGATCGTCAAGGTCAGCCTTTTGTTTATTATTGAACTGGGCCTGCATCTCTTGAATAAACTTTAAGTCCGCTATGTGGGTGTCGGTAGACCCAATTGTTGAAACCCCAGATAGTCTCTGCAAGTCCTCAGTGGATATTCCAGGCACACCGGGCAACTTTAATCCAGCAGGGGATATTGCAGCAGAATCTTTTTCAAACGCTTCCCTCTCAGTCAGACTAACCGTAGAGGGGGTCTTGCCAATACTATCTAAGTATGCTTTATACTTCTTATCTGCTTCCTCTGTCTGTAGTGACACCCTGAGTAGGGAATCAACAATTACGTCTAATGCTCCTACAAGAGGAGAGGCTAATTCTCTAGCTGCATTACTGGCTCTATTGAACAGTATGGACAGTTTATCATTGAGATTATTGATGCCTTCATTAGCTACAATTTTAGCATGATCGTTTACGGTTAGTAGACTATCCCCCATGCGTCTGATTTCATCGGCAGACTGGGCTAGTGGGGCCAGCATCTTAGCTGTACGAGTCTCAAGCCCTAATAGAGATTGGGCAGCGGCTACGGCGTTCTTATCCGCACTATTCAGCAGCCCACCAATATCAGCAAGAATATCAGCAAGGGGCCTAACATGTCCTGTCTGATCCCGTAGAGCAATACCCAATGCCTTCCAATTCTCAGTATTCTGTCTCTCCTCATCCTGTAATCTGCCCATGACCTGAGCTAGTATCTCACCGGCTCTTGAGGCATCAAATCCGCGAAGGCTGAGGGCCGCTAGAGCAGCGGCAGTCTCTCTCGCATCAAACCCCATTTCACGAGATTTAGCACCCGCAGCCGCCATACCGTCGGCAAATTGATTAGATGATTGACCCCCAAGCCGTGCGGCTTTGGCAGTCAAGTCAGTCATAAACTGTAGATTCTCAAGGTCTTTATTCATATCACCAGTACGTAGACCCCAAGCTACAGTAGCCTCCGTGATATTCTTGATGGAGGTCGTGAGTGCTTCATTCATGCTAATAGAACTTGTGCGATTCACAACAGCGGCTTCTAAGAATATGGGTAAAGCCCTAGTGGCCTCTATGAGACTAAGGCCAGCTTCCCTAGCTGTATCCATAGACTTCAGAATCTCAATAGCAGCAATAGGAAATCTATTGGATAAGTCCGTGACCATCTCAGCTAATTCAGAACGGCCTACATCGCTGGCATCTCGCATATTGGCTGTCATACGGATAAGTTCAGAGTTGAAGTCAGCAGCAATCTTGGTAGACGCCGCCAACCCCAACACAGTACCAGCAGCAGCTACCGTAGTAGCCCCCGCCATACCAGCAAGACCAGCTATGAATCCAGCACGGCCCCCCATCATCCAAGTTGAGAGGTAGAGGCCACGGAGTATATCAGATTGGACCTTAGCCGCTGCTGTCTCAGCAGCCATGCCTGCCACAGTAGCTTGTGTCCTAGCGGCGGCAGCAGCCCTAGCGGTGAGTACCCTATTCTCATCATTAGCTTGTGCGTGGAGTCTGACTAGCCTTAGTGCAGCCAACTCAGCGGCAGTTTGTTCCTGCCGAGACAGTACTTCCTTAGCCCTAGCCGCTGCAAAGTCTCTGGCTTTGTTCTGCTCCTCTGCTAAGACTTGAAGCCTCTCTATCTTCTTAGATGCTATGATAAATGCTGTAGCTTCTTGCTGCGAGAGCTTCTGGGAAGCAGCTAGTCTAACAGCAGCTTCAGCCAGCAACTTACTATCCGTAACAGTGATACTCCGTAGAATAGCAGCGGCCTCAGCCGCCTGTTTCTGCTCTAGGGTTAGACTTCTCTGCTTAGCAATAAGGAAATCACTGGCGGCTATCCTCTCCCGTTCAAGGATTAGGTTTGTGGCTGATACTTTATTCTTTTCAATTTCGGCTGCTGTCAGTGTGGTAGTTGCTGCTGTCTGCTTTATAATCTGCTCTGTTATTAAAGCCCTATGTTGTCTTTGCTCTGTGGTCTCCCCAGCAGCAGCCCTACCAACGGACAGCATTGCTTCTCTAACTATTTTTTGAGCTAGGGCTTGCTTATTAAGCTCAACCGTTAGCTCTGAAATCTCCCGCTGGGCTTTCTTAATGGATACAGTATACTCCCCCCCCATCAAGTCAGCTATCTCTCGTACACGAGCCTCTTGATTGGCGAAACTAGCCCCCATAGATTCGGCTAATTGATTCAATGAGGACTTAGCAACAGCCAAACCTCTTTGGAAGTCTGCCGCCTCAAGCCTCAGACTGGCGTATAACTCAGCAATCGGCCCTGTGAATCCACCCATAAGCTACTTCTTTGGAACGTGAGGTTTCAACTTAGCTCTCTTGATTTTGGCCTTCTCAGTCACAGCTTTTAATCCAGCCTTCAACTCTTTCCAGTTACCCCCCGCCCCACGGTCCATATTAGGGGCTTCAGGTGTAACGGTTACACTTTTCTTGTTGCTTGGATACACCACGGCCAAGAAATCATCAGGGGACCACACCCTATCTGAATCCTGAGACCTAGTGTACCTATTTGCTTGAAATGCAATGACTTGGGCGAGAAACCAATCGCGGCTCTTATCCCAACTGAGTCTCTTAACTTCATAGAGGGCAGTAACCTTAGCAAGCGTTGACCGCCAGAACTCTTCCTCAGTGAGACCGAGGGCGCGTCCAGTAGCCCAGTACCTTAGCCAGAGGGAACTGGCGGTTGCATAGGGTCCGTGACTATCTCGATTGGGGATTCTTTGTCAGGGACATAATCATCGGGGATGTCAGGCAGTGGAGTAGTCAGGGCTTTAATCAGAGTATCCCGAATATATAACCCCTGCCTCATGGTAATCAAATTGTCCGCGACCTCTTGGGTCATATCCGGGTGATGACACTTTAGGCCATGATACAGAACGGCCCCTATAAACTCTGGATCAACCCACCGCTCAAAGTTGAGCGCATCGGATATAGGGTTAAACCCCGTATCCTTATACACACCCTTAGCTGCTGTGTTGTTAAACTCAAGGGTATACTCCTTACCTTTGAGTGTAATTTTCACATAGGGGTCTAACTTGAAACTTGAGGCTACGGCTTCCTGTATCTGGGTTATCCTATCAGCGGGACTTGCTATAGGGATTGCCGTAGCCTTACCGTTGGGCTTGTTCATGCTAACTCCAAATAGGTTCGCCGGTGACTTTCAGGCTAAGGGGAGCGGCCAGGACAGTGCCGATGTCAGCCTTGGGTGCGATACTCTGCACATAGGCGTCAATAGTCACCGTATTGTCGGGAGTATCAGGAAATACCACTTGGAAACTGCGGAGAGTCCGGGCATAGCTATCAACCCGTAGCCCCTTATGGACTACGTTAGATGGACGCCAAAACAAGTCCGCGCTAATCATATCCCCATCGGCCAATCCAGGAATAAACTCCCTGAAGAAGCCTTGGGAATCGTGACTAGTCACGTCTAGCAGATCAAACTTGATGGTCGGCCCCGATAACTTGCTGACTTCGGGTACAGTCGTGTAAGTCTCAGGGCTGCTGGTCCCGTCCCCAACCTTCAGTAGTGTACCATCCGCAACAATCGCAATACTCATTACTTCCTCCTAATACTCAGGGTCCACAATCACATTCTGATCTTCAAGGTCAGGCTCATTCTGTCCTGGGTAAGCCCAAGGATGATTCCCAGAGGCTTGATGCTCTTTCATCTTATCTTCCCACAAAGTAGAGAACTGACAGTAGATACATTCATAGTTGTTGTGGTCCTTCCACTTCCCTATTCTGTACCCTCTATTTTGGTCCTCATCTCCAGGGATAACTATAAGAGGCTCAGGCACTTATGGATCACCAACACCATTATACTAGACAGGATAAACGTAGTATGTAGGATAAAAGAGTGCCTATCTTGTAACACCAAAACTGTAACCGTTACACTTTGATAGTGGAATACACATACTCAGGAGTTAGGCCATCCCAGAACTGGGCACAGTGTTTACAGGGTAGCCAAGCCCCACAATGTTTGTCGGCAGCTATGTTGGTATGGATAGGGTATCCTGTGTATTCGGGTGACGGTGACCCCCCGAACAGGACCACAGCGGGCTTACCCAGTACGGCGGCTGCATGATGTAGCCCACCTTCAGGAAGAACCAGAACATGAGCCAAACTTAACACGGCGGCTGCTATACGGAAGGTATCACAACGAATGCCTATAACCCCAGGTAGGGCTTTCTTACCGGGCATAAGCGTTTGCACTACTGGCATAGCTTTAACTAGCATGTCAGTCAGCCTGCCCCATTTCAGTAATCCCCATTGTTTGTTGGGGTTAGAGCCTTCCTTAAGCTCAGGCTCTACTAGGGCGAATTGGCCTAGATGACCAACAAGAGACCTAGCGTGATCTACCTCATACCCCCTAAGATAGATGGCCCCCATATAGTCTCTGGCTCTCCAACCTGAGTAGGTGCAACCAGTATGTATAGTAAACGGGTAGGTAATATAAGGGCGGCACCCACTAGCATTATGCACAGACCCAACAGATTTCTCATCCTTAACAGCTATCCAAGGCAAATCCCACCAAACCTCGTGATTGCGTGCCCTATGATTTGTGCCGAGAATATGAATCTTCCCACCACCTAACCTCTCTGATTCAACTCTGGCATGGCCGGATGCCATGATCTCATCCCCAAATCCCATTTTGTACCCCTAATCAAAGCTAAAGATATAATCCCCTTGGATTACCTTCCTCATCCTAGCCCCTAACCTGTCCATGAACTTGATTGAATCCTTGGCAGCAAGCCCATACCTGTCAGCCATACCAGTCTCCGGCTTCTGTTCCACTATGAGACAAGGCTTCCACTTCAGTATAGTCTCAACCGCACCTTGGAGGACATATAACTCATAGCCCTCACAGTCAATCTTAATGAAATCAACATCTTGTAGATCGAATGAGTCTAGTGTGCGTAACTCTGCCAGATGTCCATCCTCTTGAATAGTGGCCCTCAAACTAGACCTTTCGGCTATGGGGTCAACTCCTGTATCGCCAGAACTGCCGGGGGTTCTAGTCTTGACTCTAACCCTCCCCTGCTCTGCGCCAAGGGCATAAGGTTGAAGTCTGGCATTAGAACAGTGTTTCATATTCTCAGCCCAACACTGACAATGCTCCGGCATAGGCTCAAAAGATGTAACCGTTACACTATCTCGGGCCATAACCCATGACCAAAGTCCAACATGGGCACCAACATCTACGAAGTGCCTACGGCTCCTGACATATTCCATAGCCACTTTGTACTTATGGTATTGGTAGGTTAAGCGAGATTCACCATTTGCAATTTCAGTGTGGTTTACCTTGTTCATCCACTCTTGTAGATGCTGCTCCCCATCCGGCAACCACCAGCGGCCTTCTTTATAGAGTATCATTGCAACTCCCTCCAAGCCATACCAGATGCTATCTCTTGCATGGTCCATTGATTAGCCGCTAATCTGGATGCCCACTCTCTACGCCCATCAGGTGTTGGCGGATCATTTATGTCGGCTAGATTGTTACTGCCCATAATAGACGCCGCGCAATCACCGAGGCAAATCACTGGAACCCCAGCACACACGGACTCTACGGCGGCGTTGGATACATACGTCACCATACACCAAGCTCCAACTAGGTCAGAGGATAAAGTATTAGAGTATGTTATATCTTCCCTCTGTCTAACCATCAAGGGTCTATCTGTAAATCCTGAGATAGCGGAGCATACATGACTAAGCCACTCTAACCCATTAAATCTATGTAATTTAGCAAACTTCTCATCGGGGGGGCAAACTAAAATGAAATCCCCAGAATTGCGCCACGGTTTAATTTCTACCTTAAGGCGGTCAAATCTATAAGCATTCGGGCCTAAACCTAAATGGTTGCTCGATAACTGATAAGCATTCTTAGTTACCTTATAGTATTCAAATCTCCCGAAGTATGCGTGATCCGCATAGTACCAGTCCCTACCCTCTCCGATAGCTTGCCTTAGTATATCCCATCTGGCAGGGGAGCCAAACATAGCCACAGCCCCAGGAGCTAACCTACCGGACGTATCAACTACTCCACCACAACCTCTAGCCCAAGCCTGGGCAAACCTAGGACTGGTTTTTTCTATAGGGACAGAGTAGGATGTTGGAACTGATTTGCATACAACTTCTAGTAAGGGCGCAGCTTCTAACATTGACCTATAAGAGTCAAAGGCATCTTGTATATCAGCACGAGGGAAGCAAGTTAAGGCTGTATGCCGACTACAGTTGATAACAGAAACCTGAGCTTTATGTAGATCAGTCAGGGAGCTATTAAAGGCAGTTATGAATTTCTGTAACCCCTGACTAGATATTTGGCTCAGTCCCCTTGGATGATCCCCAAACCAGTGAGACTTATGAGGCCGCACCATCATATCAAATCCAATAAGCACTATCTTTTTGGCTCCCAATAAAACTGCCAAGTTCAGGGCTTGATACCCTGAGTTATTGCCGTTATGAATTAGCATGGGGTCAAAAGACAAACCTGGATTAGACTTATGCCTTATATGGTTCAGATTATATTTGGTAGCCGCATCCAAGCTACAAGTCCATTTTGCACCTTTGAACTGATTCGTAACATCCTTGTTATGTAAGTCCCACCAAGCGCCATCGCAAGCGTACAGAATATCAGCCCACGGAGCTAGTCTGTAGGCATCATTGATAGCGATAACCCTAGCCTTACCTTTACAATAATCCACATCCTGCTTTGTTAGGGATGGCCCACCACCGATCAAAACTACTGTCTCACCAAGCCAATCAGGTGTAACCGTTACGCTTCCCACCATATCAAAAACCTTGAAATTAGCTGGTGACGTTCAATAGAGCCGTCCTGTAATTCTCGATCCCCCCGATGATTGACAGAACCAATGACAGCATCCGGGGGTGATCCACCTACGCTGCCAGAGAACCCAAATAGGTAGGATTTGATAGCTTCTCTCAGGGCATAAGCTACCTCATAGTCATGGCTCCATACATTCACTTGGATAGTGGAGCGGGCCATACCACTCTGACCAGTAAGGCTCTCTAGCTCTTGAGCTAGAATCTCTTGGACCGTAACATAAGGATCGCCCGCGTCTGAAGGTAAAGGAACCGGGCTAATCCCGGCCATTTGAGGACTAGAGAATTGATCGTTCAGTAAGGTTATGACTGCGGCTACACGGCTAATCATGTAAGGAGACTCCTGATTAACTCAGAAACCTTAGAATGAATCTCTGCTCTGATCTCGTCCCGCCGACCCTCTACAGCACTAAATATGATTCCAGGCGGGGCCGTAGCTGTACCGTTAAACTCAATATAAGGTGCATAATCCCGATGTGACTTGTTGCGGGAATCGTTGATTAGCTTCTCACCCCCAACCTGTAGTACGGCTCTAGCCATGCGAGGGCCAATCTCGATTATGTCCGTGGATAGAGAGTCCCTACTAGCCCCGGTAAGTACAGGCCAATTCCCAAGAGCCTCTTGCAAACTGGGCTGTAGGGCATCTAGGGTAATCTCAGCCAGAGCCTCACCATTGACTCCAATCTCTAACTTACTCATTCCAAAGGTGTTAAGCCGGACACCAACTTGGCCTTGGAATCCTGACGGAGTAGGAGTACGTGATACCGGAGTGGTAGTTACTCGTATGTCAGCCATTACGGGATTATAACCTCTAGCCTCATCCTGGTACTGATCTGACTGCCATCAGCCTCAATCCCAACGATAGGGTAGGACACGCCATCCACTACCGCCCTATGAACATTAGCTTGAATCTGCGGGAAATGACCTAGCAGCTTACACTGGCGGGCTGTCCTCAGAGATGAGATATCAGACTTGCGGCTCTCTGAGTCTGTGGGTCTAATCTCAATCAATGGCCCTATCCTACAATAAATATCAGTAAGGCCAGCAACGGCAGTCTCACCACTCTGTACCTTTTGATTAGCGGCATTAACAGTGTAATCCTGAGCAACAATAGTGCAGCGCGAGGGAAAGGCATCCTGAATACTGGCCCTCAGCCGATTATCAAATAATTGGCGCATCCATCCCCTTTGCCTTTAGAGATTCTATCATCAAAGACGAGACTTGTCAAGTATTATTTATCCTTCTCTCATCCAATCCTTAATAACTTTCTCATAGAATCCAGGAGCATCATTGATTTGCTCGGCGTAATCGAAGTCGGCACCTTGCATATCCGCATCCAAAACCTGCTTTCTGTAATCAGCAGCTAATCTATGCAAGGCATCAGCTAACGCCGGACCATCTGTTTGCAGGTCTAAAACCTTGATCTTCTTTTGGATGAGAGCTTGAGATGATGCAATAGAGTCCAAAGCGTCAGCAGCAGCCAATTTCACATCATCATCCTCAAGGTCCAAGAAATCCTGTATCTCGGCATCAGTCAAAAGGGAGTGCTTATATGTAACGGTTACACTTTCGGTATTGGCTGGGGCAGCAGTAAACGTGATAAGTCCAACAGAATCATCCATTGTGTACTCAGGTGAAGGACTACCCCCATCATCTACATTCTCCGTATCTGGATATATTGGAAAGTTAAGTACTTGAAATCGAACCGATACACCATCTCCTGTGAGGATAGTTTTACCATAGAGAATGGGATCACCACTAAGAGTACGGACTTTACTGATATTACTCATTGTACATCCTCATGGCCCTATCCTCAGCGGGAGGAATCGCCGAACCGTGAACGCAACTTGCATGATGAGTTGGCCGTCATAATTATCGAGAATCCGTATTTGATCGGTACATCTACCGTTGACGCCAGCAGGAGGACTTGCGGAAATCGTAAATGTCTCTCCGGTTCCTCCAGTTGTGGGGGTGATCGTCAAGCCGCACTCATCTCCCAGCACAACCACACTCCATGCCCAATCTGCGTGGAAGCCGCCAATGTTCGTCACTGTGATAACTTGAGTTCTTCCGGCATTCGTCTGACTGTCCATTGTTGGGCTGTTGGTATCCACGGAAATCTGCGGATCGGAGCCTGTCAGTTCCAGTGTCACCGGGATGTTGAATGGCGTATTAGTGGCGGTCGGATCGGTACACTGGACATTTCCGTTGTAGCTTCCGGCGGCCAGGCCCGTCAAAACCCAAGTGATCGTAAGCGTAGCGTTCCCTGCCCCTGCAAGCGGGCTAACTTCCAATCCGGCCCCAGCAGTAACGCCACACGTCCAACTTCCCAATGCAACGGCCCCTCCGTCAATGGCTACCGTATCGGACGGGTCCATGTCGCCCAATGCAGCCATGAACGCGAGCGAGGTCGGCGTTGCCGCAATCGTGGGGACTGGGGCGGGACTCAGTACCAGCGTCACATTAACCACCTGCGGGCTGTTTGAAGCCGCCGCCGCCGTAATGGTCAGCGTCTCGTTATAGGTCATGTCGGCAAGGCCCGTGGTGTCTATCGTGACGGCGCATGTTGCATCATCCGTTCCTAACGCCGGGGCGCAAGTAAGCCACGCTTGGCTTCCCGCTGCGGTCCAAGCGCCCAGCGAACCACCGCCCTGATTCGTAATAGAGAGACTTTGCGTTGCCGGATTTGCGCCACCCTCCGTTGCATTGAAGGTGAACGCAGTAGGCGCAAGGCCAATAAACGGAGTGGGGGTTCCGCCCGCATCGTCCGTGAGAATCACCCCGGCAGAATCCGCCGTCACGTCCGAGCCGGGAGACGAAAGCGTAAATGTGCTTCCCACAACAGAGCGGGCATAGCCAGTTGAAGGCGTGTTGCCAAGAATGCGAACAGTTTTTGAGCCGGTTGGGTTGAAATTGAAAATGAGCGTGGCCGTTTCACTTGCGCCCGTTCGGGCCGCAACTACCTGATCCCCAAACTCCGCGCCAATGGCGTTCGTCAGGTTCGTCAACGCTGTCACGGTAGAAGCAACCGCGCTCCCGTCGCCGGACTCGTAAACATAGAAGCGGTATGTTTCCTCCGAAATGGTGGGACTGATCGAATCCACCCGATCCCCGTTAGGTTGGTTGTTTCCATTGACAACCAAGTCAGTCTCAATGTCCTGGTCCGACATGTCGCACGTCTCGCTCGTGGCATCATAAGGGATAGTAACACCATGTTCACTAAAGCCGTTGTTGACCCCACCGGAAGGGACCGTGGCAGTCCAGGTCCCATTGAAATCGGTGCATTCATCCGTAGCCCCTGTGAGGATGAGCGTAAACGGGAACCTTTTTGTATGAATGCTGTCCATCAACAAAAGTGCGGGATTTGATTTCCGGTAGTTAAGGACGTGATGCTTGTTGTTGTCCCGTTCGATGTAGTTCAAATCCGTCGGATAGACCCCGTTAATGAAAAGTTTATTGTCTCCGTTCGTGATCGTGATGCGGTCTCCCACAATCCCCACCGTGGCCGGAGCTGCTGGGGTCTGGAATTGGTCAGTAGCAAAGCAGCCCGGAGCCTCGCAGGTGTGATGCCGAAACAGAACCAAGAAGTTTGGGTTTATATACAGGAAGTTACTCTGGACTAAATCCACTTCCGGCATGCTACCGGGTGTAACTCGCTTCCAGTGGAGCGTCCCGTCATACCGAACATGACTTGAAGTTCCAGGAACCGCTCGATAGCGAGAAGTGACATCCTGCCCGAACACGCCCAGAGTATTTCCTGGTACAGGGCCGTTCACATACGGATAAACCCCAACTTGAGGCCCGTTCTTAACCACCTGTTGCTTGAAAATCCCATTATAGCCGTTATCCGTAACACTTAATTTAGTAGCTCCACGATACCAATCACATGCGCCGGAAGTATTATGCCAGTGATTCGTAGCCCGTATTCCGGCAAAGCAAGTCAGCCAATTCGCGTCTGTTGCCCAGGAGCTTCTCGCCGACATGATTCCCATGCCGGATGCTAAGTACTGCGTAAGATTGGTTCCAGTACGCCAATCAGTTGCAGTGGAACCACCAGCCGTTAGGCGCATTACTTCGTAAATCAGGTAGGTATCATTATTATATTCATCTTTCATGTTCTGCAACCAGTAGAGTGCATAGGCCGCCCTGGTCGCGTCTGGATTGATTGTTTTGAAGTAACTGTATAGCCCAGAGATCATCGCTCGGTCGAGGTCGTTGTAGGCGATCTGGTTTTGAGTCAGCAAATCCCCGTACTGAGGCCAGAAAAAGGAGTTCTTCACTGAAACGGTTGGGGAAATTGAAGAAAGAAGGTGATCGAGTTGATCTTCGGGCCAATTTTCTACAAGTGCCCACACGTCCTCTCCAGTCCCAGCTTCGATGTTAATCAAGGCTGTCAGCATCATGTTTACCGCTTGCCGCCCGTATTCCCACCCTTCCGGTGTTGCCCCCCCCTTCCACGGAAGGCCATTCAGGGCAGGAATCATGTAGGTACCAACAAGATCACGTAGAGTGTCATAAGTACTTTGGGCGTCCACCCAGTCATCTTTCAGGGCTATCGTGACCGCGATATTGGTTCTAAGATACCCTGAATTTATGTTCCCTCCGACATTCTCTTGGGTCGTGTTCCCAAGCCACTCATTAAAACTTCCTTGAACCTCAGCAGCAAGAAAGAATATAAGCGCATCTCGCTCATCCCCAACGATGAGGTCTCTGGCAAGATCGTATCCGAGAGCGAATGCGTAGGCGTTGTTCCTCCACCAATCCCCCTCTATGTTTAGATTTGGATTCCCAATAAAAGCCGTGATGGTGGCCGGGAACGCGCCCATATAAAGGGATGTGTCTACTGGGATGGTAAAGGTGGTGGTTCCGGTCACGGTGGCGATGTGGGCGCTATTTAATGCAGCCCAATCACCTGTGGCTCCCATAATCCAAATCGTTGCTCCGTTCGTTAGGTTATGTGCAACTGGCGTAGTGACTACGGCAGGGTTCGCCGTTGAGATGGATGTGATCCGATACTCTTGCTCTTTGGTGCGGACAACCTGCCACATAAATGGAGCTACTTTCGCTCCATAGGTTGCGTTCCCGGTGATGTGGTAGTAGAGTGCGAACGAATCTGGATCGCCTACGGTATCTGTCAGGTGTTGGTCCAGGTTAGCCTTGAACGCGATCCACTGGGCCGTATTAGCTGCTTCGTGTGCCGCCGCATTTGCTACGCGGGTCGGCTCAAGACAGGGATGAGTACAGTTGATCGTGGCGGCTTGAAGAGTCGCCGCGCAGAGAAGGAGTAGAACAAGCCACTTAACTTTGGAAAGCATATCTTAACCCCGAAAGGAATCCTGCCAGGATATCTAACGCGTCCCTGTAAATATATCCGAAGTAAGGCGCAACCGGCGGATGATCCGCTACCACCGCCCCAGTTACGGTACAATTGTTCGCATTTCCGCTCCAATCTGGTTCGGGGGAACCTTGTCCTAGCGGACCCCAAAATACCAGAGTCTTTGATCGGACGGCTCTAGTAGGTGGTAATTTATTGGCGAGTGCGGCAATCTCATTTGCCAAAATAGCTCCACCACCCCACACTGCTACTTCCGCGATCCTTCCATCAAACGAGTTGGTCTCATTACTTTCAGCGCCGATCATAAAAGGTTGCGCTGAATCGTCTGTTAAACTCACACCATCGCCACCACTCTGATAAGATGCCTCAGTACCATTCACATAAAAATGGGAATTGGCTGCGGTATCGGAACCATCCCATGTAAAAACAACATGAGTCCACACTCCTGTAGTGACGGTGCCGTTTACAGTTATTTTAAAAAAATCAGTCGTTCCCTGATGGACAAATTGAAGTCTGCTGCTTACTCCCTCACCAATCCTAATGTCCCAGCCGAGAGAGTCTCCCGTATCCTCTTTCTCTATGTAAGTTTCGCCAAGGGTCAGGGTGTCCGCATAAAACCAGAAAGAGATCGACATGCCTCCACCAGCTTTGAGGTTATCAAGAGACGCACCAGAACCACAATCCACTGAATCATCAGTGCCGTCAAAATCACGTGAGCCGAAAGAAAGTTGGCAGGCCAGCAACGCAATCAAGAAATAGCGAAGCATATTATTCCTCCGTGCATTCAAAGAACAGCCCGTGAATCGTAACAGCAGCGGCAAGAGTATCCACTCCTGTTTCGTCCTGTCGATAGAAAAAGAACTCTACCGTGTCCCCAGCGGCAAGGTTTGTCCCGGTCAAGGCTCCCGTGATGTTCATGCGCTCATCCGTAGCAGACGGGGCCGTATCCTCAATGTCAATCTGTTCCTGGAAGGTGGCTTGGTCTAGCGACTCAGTATCATCCCCGCCAATCGCCCGGTAATCGAAGGCGAAGTTTGCTACACCCGTAATTGCAGTAGAGGTCCAAAGAATCCTGACAACTTCGGATGCTGTGCAGGCATTCGGAATGTCGAACGTGCCATAAATCCCGTGGCTCTCGCCCGCGCCCGGATTATTCAGAGTTAGAACAAGGTGCTTGAAAATGTCGTTTGTGGCTTTGGTGGTATAATTCTCGAAAAATGCCCGCCCGGTGGCATCGGGGGTGGTTGCCCAATTGATAAGTGGAACTCTGATAATGGCATTTGAACCGCCACCGGCAATTGTACAGGTCGTTTGGTCTACATCGTCCGCGCAAGTGACGCCCGCCCCCTCAAAATTCAGCGTTCTTTGAAAGGCCAGCGGGGTATCTTCGTCGTCAATCAAGGCGACAAAATCAAGTGTGGCTTCCGTGCTGACCTCATCTCCCGGCTCGTAGTCCTCATCACTCAATTCCGTGGCAAGTTGCGCGGTGGTGAAAGCGGGGAAGAAGCTGAGAATTGAATCTCCGGCCAGCGCATCGCCATCGGAAGCGCCATAGGCCGCGTACTGCAACACGGGCGTTACTGCGGTGTCGCAATATTGCAACGGCGTGGTGTGAACTTGCACCTTCCCCTGAGTCGCTGCGCCGCACGTCAGCGCACCCGAAGCCAGGAAATCAGCCTCACCGGAAGCGGTAGCCACCGTCCGGTTTGCGCTCAAGTCACCAATCGCCGCGATGCCCGCGCCGCCGGTAAGCGTCAAGGTGTTCTGTACAATCCCAGTGATCTTAGAGAAACCCGTCAGTACATCGAACTGGAGAGCTTCCCCGGTCGCGTTGCTATCCGTGATTGGCGTCTCTACAGGAGCGCCCGATACCGCCGTTACGGTGCTTCCATCGGCGTAGGTGGTAAAATCTACCGTGT